>ULPU01001549.1_pt1 | contig 38881 bp, 28 predicted proteins | sample 1953821 | NCBI WGS metagenome assembly ULPU01 (sample SAMEA4835637, study PRJEB28245) | human gut metagenome | biome: gut microbiome; material: fecal sample | place: Denmark | collected 2008
AGCGACCAGGCTTTCGGTGGTCAGAACCATAGCGGCAACGCTGGAAGCATTCTCCAGAGCGGAGCGGGTGACCTTGGTCGGGTCAACAATGCCGGCTTCGATCATATCGTCAACATATTCTTCCTTCTGGGCGTCATAGCCGTAGTTGGGCTTGCCGGCCTGCAGAATGTTGTTGATGATAACGCTGCCTTCCAGGCCAGCGTTTGCGGCGATCTGGCGCAGAGGAGCTTCCAGAGCCTTGCGGACGATCTTAGCGCCAGTGCGCTCATCGCCTTCCAGCTCGCTGACCAGCTTATCAACAGCGGGGATAGCGTTGATGGTAGCGGTGCCGCCGCCAGCAACGATGCCCTCTTCAACAGCAGCCTTGGTTGCGTTCAGGGCGTCCTCGATGCGGAGCTTCTTATCCTTCATCTCAACTTCGGTAGCAGCGCCGACCTTGATGACAGCTACGCCGCCAGCCAGCTTGGCCAGGCGTTCCTGCAGCTTTTCACGGTCAAAGTCAGAGGTAGCGGAAGCGATCTGGGAACGGATCTGGGCAACGCGGTCAGCAATGGCCTGCTTATCGCCAGCGCCACCGACGATGGTGGTGTTCTCCTTGCCAACCTTGACCTGGCGGGCGCTGCCCAGCAGCTGGATGGTAGCGTCCTTGAGCTCATAGCCCAGGTCGCTGCTGATGACGGTGCCGCCGGTCAGGATGGCGATATCCTGCAGCATTTCCTTGCGGCGGTCGCCAAAGCCGGGAGCCTTGACAGCAACCACATTCAGGCCGCCGCGCAGACGGTTGATGATGAGGTTGGACAGTGCATCGCCCTCAACATCCTCAGCGATGATGAGCAGTTTGCGGCCGGACTGGATCACGGACTCCAGCAGAGGAACGATATCCTGGAACACGCTGATCTTTTTATCGGTGATCAGCACGCTGCAGTCCTCGTAAACGGTTTCCATCTTCTCGGTATCGGTGACCATGTACGGGGTAACGTAGCCACGGTCAAACTGCATGCCTTCCACTACCTCGGTGTAGGTTTCAGCAGTGGTCTTGTTCTCCTCAATGGTGATCACGCCGTCAGCAGTAACCTTTTCCATAGCGTCAGCGATCAGCTGGCCGATCTGTGCATCACCGGCAGAAACGGTGCCGACACGGGCGATATCCTTGCTGCCGTTGACTTTCTGGCTGTGTGCCTTGACGGCCTCAACAGCGGTGTTGACAGCCTTCTGGATGCCGCGCTTGATGTCCATCGGGTTTGCACCGGCGGTAACGTTCTTCATGCCCTCGGTAACAAGAGCCTGTGCCAGAACGGTAGCGGTGGTGGTGCCGTCGCCGGCAGCATCGTTGGTCTTGGTGGCAACTTCACGCACGAGCTGTGCACCCATGTTCTCGAAAGCGTCTTTCAGCTCAATTTCCTTTGCGATGGTAACGCCATCGTTGGTGATGACCGGGCTGCCGAACTTCTTGCCCAGAACAACGTTGCGGCCTTTGGGGCCCAGGGTGATCTTAACGGTATCAGCCAGCTGGTCAATGCCAGCGCAAAGAGCCTTGCGGGCGTCTTCGCCCTGCTTAATCTGTTTTGCCATAAATCAGCATCTCCTTTTATCAGTAAGAACAGTTAAAGTTTACTCAACGATTGCCAGGATATCGCTCTGGCGGACAATGGTGCATTCCTCGCCGTCAACCTTGACTTCGGTGCCGGAGTACTTGCTGGTGAGGACCTTATCGCCAACCTTGACGATCATCTCAACGTCTTTGCCATCGACATTGCCGCCGGGGCCGACTGCGATAACTTCAGCAACCTGCGGCTTTTCCTTGGCGGAACCGGTCAGGATCAGGCCGCCCTTGGAGGTTTCTTCTTCTTCAACGAGTTTGATCACAACGCGATCAGCAAGAGGTTTGATTTTCATGATGAAATATCCTCCTATAATTAAAGTTTCTTTGAAACATTTTGTTTAGCACTCTTTTCTCCTGAGTGCTAAATCTATTATAGCGTTCCTTTGCCAAAAATCAACCCCTTGAAGTATAAAATTTTTGTGAACAGTGTTTTTTGTCGTTTATTCGTTATAATTTATTAGCGCTCCGGGTTGTTTTCTATCTGTTTTTTGGTCTTGGCTGGCAGACTGCCCGGCTGAATGGTACACTGGCACTGCAAATAAAGGCGTGCTTTGGTGGGGATCAGCCTTCGCCGGGGCGGTGCCAGTGCAGGGTAAGCTCCGCCCGCAGCGCCCCCTGCGTACTGCCATAACGGTTTTGCAGCCAGAAACACAGGTCGAGCGGGTCGGCATCCGGGCCGTTTATTCCGTACAGTGCCATTATCAAACCGTCAAATTCCCGGTTGGCGGCTGCGGCAAATGCCACCTGCAGTTCGGCATCCGGGCGGGCAGTGGGAGTCAGGTCTTTCAGTTCCACATCCCGCAGGGTCAGGTTTACCCGCACGCTGCCGGGGGCCAGTACCTGCACATCGGCGGCGGCTTTGGCGGCAAGGTACAGGTCATCCGGCAACGTGCAGTCCAACCGATGGGCCTGGCCGCACAGAATAGCCGCCAGCTGGGCAGCCAACGGGCTTTGCGTCTGGCGGGCTGTATTGGCAGCGGTATCATAAAACAGCATGGCGTATTCCCCGCCCGCACTGACGGGCACAGCGGCGGTTTCGGCGTTATCAAACAGGGTTTGCAGGCCGCAGTGCAGCTGCTGCTTTTCTTCCAGAGCTTTCAAGTTTTCGTACAGGGTCGGCGTTTGGTCCTGGATGGGTGTTTGCACGGCGGGTTCCAACACAAAGACCGCGATTTCCGGCGCGGGGCGGGCGGTGCTTTGCAACAGCTGAGCGATTTCTTCTGCCAGCGGCCAGCTGCACCCGGCAGGCAGAACGGCAAGGTCCATCAGGCCGTAAAACGGCTGGCCGTTCATGGTTTGGGCGGCGGCATTCCAGGCGGCAGCACAGGTAGCGCCGCTGCCGGTAAAGGTTTTGCAGGCGGCGGAATCCTCGCTTTGCTGGTCACTGGTCAAAAGCGTGACCGTGTAGCCGGCATCCTGCGCGGTAAAAAACACCGCCCGCACAATTTCCCTGTGGGAAAGCAGCTGCCCGCCGCAGCCCGCCAACAGGCAGCCCAGCAGCACCGCCGCCATCAGGCGGGATGTTTTATGCATGATACCAGCCATTGGCAGCCTCCTGTTACCATCACAACCGCAGCGAAGCCCCAGCAGACGGCACTGCGCCAATAAAATGCCTGTTCCAGCGGCACGGTGCGCAGCACAGCACACAACAGAGCCATGCCGCCAAAGTACAGCGGGTAACGGTCCAGCCCGGCGGCAGCGCTGCCCGCCCCGGCGCGGCCCCCCCACAGTTCCACCATGGCATACAGGTACAGTGCCAGCCGCACCGTGACTACCATGCACCACAGCAAAATTTGCAGCCATTCCAGCCGGTTAAAAATTGAAAGCGCCCCGCACTGTGCAGCCCCCTGCACCGGGGTTTGGCGGGTGGGCATGGCCGCGCCAAAAAACAGCTCCAGCAGCAGGTGGACCGTGGCATCAAAGCCCAGTGCTGACGCGGCAAATGTTACTGCCTTGCGGCAGCGCTGGCCGGGCTGCGGAGGCCAAAGGGCAAACAGCAGATATTCCGGCGGGAGCGCCAGCTGAGAAACAAACGCCGCCTGCCAGTCCTGCCCTGTCAGCGGTGCCGCATGCAGGTTGGGTACACGCAGGCGCGGCGCGACCGAGAGTACCATGATTGCCATACACGCGGCACCGAACACCAACAAGGCGTTGGCCGTCTGGCGCAGGGCGGGCTCCCGCCGGAGGTAGATGACCGGTGCCAGCACGACAAAACAGGTGCCCGCCAGCCCCAGTGTACCGGGGTACACGCTGCCAAACAGGGTGTGCAGGCGCAGAATTTCCAATGCTGAACTGACTGCCAGCAAAACACAGAGAACTTTTTGCAGCAGGGTGTTTCCCTGCCAGCTGGTCGACACTAACAGAAGCACAGCGGCCAGCACCGCCGCGCTGGCGGGCAGAGCCAGCAGCCCTGCCCGCGCCCAATAACCGGTGTGCAGCCGCAGCAGTGTATCGGCCAGAATGCTGAGGAGCAGCACGGGGTAAAAATCCACATTACTCTTTTGCATGGCGCGGCAGCACCTCCCCTTTTTGTGCCAGGCGGGACCAGATGGCCCGCACAAAACCATCCCGCAAGGCTGCCTTGCCCGGCGGCATGAGCGGGTAAAGATAATCATAACCGAACGGGTCGCTGCCGCAGGCCATGGCCAGAATCAGCAGCGCCCCGCAGGCCAGCCCCGGCACACCGAACAGTCCCGCCAGCAGTATAACCGCAAAGCGGAACAGAATCGACTGTTCATACAGCGCCGGGACTGCCAGGGTGGCGATGGTGGCCGCCGCGGCCATGGTGAGCACCGGCACGCTGATGATGCCCGCCGAGACAGCGGTTTCGCCAATGATGAGCGCCCCCACAAGGCTGACGGTGTGGCTGATGGATTTGGGGGCGCGCAGCCCGGCTTCACGCACAATTTCCAGCAGCAGGGTCACGGCCAGCATTTCCGGCATGGGCGGTAGCGGCGTGGAGGCTTCGCCCTGGGCCAGTTTGGCCAGCAGGTGCACGGGGATCAGCTCCGGCGCAAAGCTGACCGCCATGACATACAGCCCCGGCCCAAACACCGCCAGCAAAAACGCCAGATATTTGAGCAGGCGGATGAGACCGGCAAACACTGCGCCGGAAGAATAATCGTCCAGGCATTCAAAGTGCTCGGCAAAAAAGCTGGGCACCACCATGGCAAGCGGGCTGCCGGATACAAGGATAACGATTTTGCCCTCACAGATGCGGGCGCAGGCGGTGGCCGGGCGCTCGGTATAGGCTGCCGCGGGGAAAAGGTTGAGCTTGTCCTGCTTGAGGAACGAGGCAAAATAGGTGCTGTCCAGCAGGACGGGGATTTGTACCCCGGCCAGCCGCTGTTTGAGGGTTTGCACCACACCCGCCGGGGCCAGGGCGGTATCATAACAAATGGCGTACTCGGTTTTGGCACGGGTGTTGGCGCTGCAGATCTCCGCCGTAAAGCTGCCGGTGCGGAACTGGCGGCGCAGCTGGGAAATGTTATTGCGCAGGTGCTCGGTAAAGGCATCCTGCGGGCCGCGCATGTTGCCTTCCCCGCTGGGGTTGGTCACGCTGCGGCCCGGCATATCCTGGGTGGAAAACGCCAGCGCCTGGCCGCTGCCCTCCACCAGCAGCACGGCCATGCCGCCGGCGAGGGCTTCCACCAGCTGGGTACGGGTGGTGATGGGGGTTTGCTCTGTGGGTAGGCAGCTTTGCTCTGCCAGGTACTGCACCAGCTGCGGCCCGGCCTTGCAGCCCGGCACGCCTTGACCCAGTGCGTGCAGCACCATGATGCAGAGTTTTTCCGGCGAGGAAAGCCCCGCAAACATGGCGATGCAGCAGCGGCAGCCGCAAATCGTAAAGCTTTTGGTATAGAAATCCGATGAGCCGCCAAACATAGTTTGCAGAAACGCCTGATTTTCAGCAAGGGCCTGCCCCAGCGGCTGGTTATCCGCAGTTGTCATGTAATCACCTTCCCTTGCTGTTCAGTGTGACCCAAAAACGGCAGGGATAAACGCAGGAGGTGTTTTTATGCTTGCATCGGTTTTGCATACCGTAATTATTTATGCTGTGGTTATTTTTGCCATGCGGCTGATGGGCAAGCGGCAGCTGGGGGAATTGCAGCCATCCGAGCTGGTAACAACGTTCATGATTTCCAATGTTGCCTCCATCTGCATTGATGAGCCGGATCTGCCGCTGCTTTCCAGCCTGGTGCCAATTTTATTGATTGCGGCGCTGGAAATATTGAACTCAACCGCCGCCTATTACCTGCCCGGCTATGCGGCGCTGCTGTTTGGGAGACCGGTGACGGTAATCCAGGATGGGCAGATCCGGCAGGATGCACTGCGGCATCTGCGCATGACGCCGGGCGATCTGATGGAGGCGCTGCGCGGCAAGGATATTTTTGACCCGCGGCAGGTAGTATGGGGTGTGGTGGAGCCCAACGGGAGCATCAGCGCCGCGCAAAAAATGGCGGACGACAGCCCGCTGCTGCCGCTGTTGGTAGACCAGGAAGTTTACCCCGAAAATCTGGCCCAGCTGGGGCGCAATGAAGTCTGGCTGGATACCGACCTTGCCAGGCGCGGGATGCGGCGGGCAGAGGTACTGGCTTACCTTGGCAATAAGGAAAGCTGCGTTGTGATACAAAAAAAGACCGCCCAGAACGGGCGGTCTGAAAAACCGGAAAGTACAGGTGGTTTTTGAATGAAGCGCAACTGGTATGCCATCGCCATTCTGGTCCTGCTGGCGGCGGTGCTGCTTGGCTGTAAACAGTATGTAAGCGCCACTGCGGGCAGCCTGCGCGCCCAGGTGCAAAGCGCTTATGCGCAGACACTGACGCAGCAGTACCCGCAGGCGCAGCAGGCTTTCCGGCAGGCCGCGCGCAGTGCAAGGCAGGCCAGCAAAAAGCTGGGGCTGCTGGTGCGCCGCAACGCGCTGGATCGCATGAACGAAACCATGGCGGTTTTGCCGCAGTATGCCAACCCGGAAAACCAGGCCGACCTTGCGGTGGAAGCTGCACGGGTGCTGGCGCAGATCGACCAGCTGGAGCAGTGCTTTACAGGCACATTTTAGCCCTGCATGCCGCCGTTTTTGGCGCGGGAATCCAGCATGTCTTTCAGCTCATCCATAAAGGTGTTGACATCGCTGAACTGGCGGTAGACGGAAGCAAAGCGCACATAGGCAACGTCGTCCATCTTTTTCAGCTGCTCCATGGCAAGGTTCCCAATATAGACGGAGGTCACTTCCCTGTCGTAAGAGTTCAGCAGCACCTGTTCAATGCGGCTGACGGCGGCATCCAGCTGCTCATAGCTGACGGGGCGCTTTTCGCAGGCGCGCAGCATGCCGTTGAGCAGTTTCTGGCGGTCGAACACTTCACGCGAACGGTCTTTTTTGATGACCATCAGGGGCACAGTTTCCACGATCTCATAGGTGGTAAAGCGTTTTTTGCAGGAAAGGCACTCGCGGCGGCGGCGGATCTTTTCGCCGTCCTCCGTGGGGCGCGAATCAATTACCTTGGATTCATCGGCACCGCAGTACGGGCAACGCATAGCAAAGTTCCTCCTGGTTTACGCTTTCTTGGGGGCGGGGGCAGCCTTGCGGGTCTTATAGCTGACCCACAGCTGGGTTGCAATACACATGGTGCTGTAAACACCGCTGACCATGCCAAACAGCAGCGGCACCGCAAAGGTGAAGATGCTGTCCAGCTTGAAGATGATGGACACCACGCAGACGATTGCCAGTGCAATGCAGGTGGTGATACTGGTCATCATGGAACGGCCAAAGCTCTGGTTGATGGACAGGTTGACCAGCTCCGGCAGGGACATCTTTTTGCCGTAAAGGCCGGTGTTCTCGCGGATACGGTCATAGATAACAACGGTATCGTTGATGGAGTAGCCCAGAATGGTAAGCATAGCTGCAATAAAGTTGCCGTTGAGGGGAATGCGCAGCAGAACAAAGACGCCGTACACAACAAACATATCGTGCAGCAAAGCAACGATTGCCATGGCACCGGCGGACCAGCCGCCAATGCGGCGGAAACGCACGGCAACGTACAGCAAAATCAGCACGCAGGCAGCCACAACAGCCACAACGCTCTTGGCCAGGAACTCGTTGCCGATGGTGGGGTTGACGTTGCTGACTTCCTGCTGGACAAACTGGTTGTCCGGGTAGGTGGTGTTCAGGGTTTCGATCATGCTATCCAGCTGCTCGGTGGAAAGGGTCTCGCTGCCGGGCAGGTTGATGGTCAGGGTCTGTGCACCGGAAACATCAGTGCCGGTCTGTACGGTCAGGTTGCTCTGGCCCAGCTCGGCGGCTACCGTCTGCTTGACATTGTTCAGGTCAACATCGCCCTGGTAGCCAACGGTAACCATAGCGCCACCCTTGAACTCGATATCCATGGTAACGCCGAAGACAAAGCTGAACACCAGCACCACGGCAACCAGAACGCCGGAGAAGGTGTAGAACTTCTTGCGGTTGCCGACAAAGTTGATGTTGGGGCACTTGTAAGTCTTTTTGCCATCCTTGGAACCGCCATACAGAACGGGGTTGCGGAACGCCTTGCAGCGGGATGCACCACGGATCATAATGCGGGTTGCAAACACGCCAAAGACAAAGTTGAGCAGAACACTGGTGAGCAGCGTGAAGCCGAAAGAGTAGATGCTGCCAGCCGTGGAAGGACCAAACATGAAGAAGATGGGGTTGAACACTTTGCCCCAGAAGCCATCGGTGGGGCCAAAAGCACCCATCAGCAGGGCTGCAACGATGACAATGGTCACGTTGCCGTCAATGATGGGGGTCAGGCCCATCTTGAAGCCGCTGGCGATAGCGCCATCCAGCGTTTTGCCGTTGCCAAGCTCTTCTTTGATGCGCTCAGCGGTGATAACGTTGGCGTCAACGCCCATACCGATACCAAGGATGATACCGGCGATACCGGGCAGGGTCAGCGTGGAGCCATTGAACACGGTGAAGTAACCGGAAACAAATGCCAGCGTGGCGACAACCTGGCCAAACAGAGAGATGACCGCAATGGTACCGGGCAGACGGTAACGCACGATCATGAGCAGAGCCACAAAGGCAAAGGCAATGATGCCGGCCAGCACCATCACATCCAGGCTCTTAGCGCCCAGGGTGGGGCTGATGGTGGAGAAGCTTTCGGCCGAGAGGGCAAAAGGCAGAGAACCGGAGTTAATCTGGTTTGCCAGCGCGGTGACCTGGTCCTGGGTGAAAGAACCTTCGATCACAGCGTTGCCGTCCGTGATGGCAGTCTTGACGGTAGCGGTGGAGATGTTCTCGCCGTCCAGCCAGATGGAGATGGTGCCGTTGGACTGGGCTGCCAGCTCGGTGGTGGCCTCAGCAAACTTTTTGGCACCGTCAGCGCTGAACTGCAGCTGAACAACATAACCGTTCTCCTGGTTGTAGCCTGCGGTTGCGGACGTCACATCGTCACCGCTCAGGATCTCTTCGCCGTCGGCAGTAGAGCCCTTGCGGAACACCATCTCGGCGGTGGTGCCGATCTCGTCAATGGCGGTCTGGGGATTAAAGTCGGTTTCGCCGGTTTTCCAGGGGAAACGGACGATGATGCGGTCCTTGTTATAGTCCACATAATCCTCATAGTCGGTAATGCCAAGGCCGACCAGACGGTCTTCGATGACGGTTTTGGCCGCGGTCATCTGGTCATCGGTGGCTTCCACACCGTCAGCCGGCATGAACGTCACGTCCACGCCGCCGCGGATGTCGATACCGAAGCGGATATCCTCCGCGCCCTTGATGTAGACGTTCTTGGTATCGCCGTATGTGTAGCTCACGCCGAACAGGGCGGTAAACGAGAACACGACGATCAGCAGCGCCGTGACAATCAGATGCCACGACTTCCCTCTCTTATTCATATGTACCTCCAAACATTGCCCGCGCACCGGCACGGGCGGGGTTTTATTACCGGCGTATGCGCGTTGCCACACACCGCCATGCAGGGAAGCAGCCGCCTGCCGGAAAGCAGGCGGCTTTTTCCCTTTTTACAGGCGCACCCGGCCGGGAAAACCGGGCGTACCTGTTTTAACTATGTAGGATGGCTGCTTATTTTATTCTGCCAGCAGCTTTTCGACCACAGCCAGGCGCACGCAGACGGTGAGCAGCATGGATGCGGTTTCTACCTCAGACAGACTGGGGTAAGTGGGGGCAATGCGCAGGTGGGAATCCTGCGGGTCAATGCCATAAGGGAACGCTGCGCCGGCGCCGGTCAGGGTCAGGCCGCAGTCCTTGCAGAGCTGGGCTACACGCTTGGCACAGCCGGGCATGACATACAGGCTGATGAAGTATCCGCCTTTGGGATTGGTCCAGTGGGCGATATCGCCGCAGGGGGTCAGCTCATGGGCAAAGGTGGTTTTGACTGCGTCAAAGCAGGGCACCAGGCGGCGGCGATGCTTGGCCATATGCTGCAGCACGCCGTCCTTGTTCTTCAGGAAGCGGACATGGCGCAGCTGGTTCATCTTGTCATAGCTGATGATCATGACAGAGAAGCGCCTGCAGATATAAGCCAAAGATTTTTCACTGCATGCCAGGGCAGAAACACCAGCGCCGGGGAAGGTGATCTTGCTGGTAGAGGTGAACATGAAAACGCGGTCCTCGGTGCCATACTGCTTGCTTTCATTCAGCAGCACCGGGGTCTCGATGATTTCATCGGTCAGGTGGTGGACAATGTAAGCTTCGTCCCAGAAAATCTTGAAATCCGGGGCAGCGGTCTTCATGGATGCAAAGCGGCGGATGGTTTCATCGCTGTAGACATAGCCATCGGGGTTGGAGTACTGCGGTACGCACCAGATGCCCTTGATGGTGTCGTCTTCGGCAACCAGCTTTTCCACCATATCCATATCGGGGCCGTCCGGCGTCATGGGGATCGTGATCAGCTCAAAGCCAAACTCCTCGGTGATTTTGAAATGGCGGTCATAGCCGGGGGCCGGGCAGAGGAACTTGCGGTGCTCCACCTGGGACCACGGGCAGGGGGATTCCGGGAAGCCAAAGGTATGACCCATGCTGATAAGGTTGTACATCAGCTGCAGGCTGGAGTTGCCGCCCACAAAAACCTCGCTGGGCTTAACGCCCATCACATCGGCAAACAGGGTGCGGGCTTCTTCCAAACCTTCCAAGTTGCCATAATTGCGGGCATCATAGCCATTCTCGGTGGTATAGTCACTCATTTTCAGCAGATCCATGGCCAGGTCCATCTGATGAGGGCCTGGTTTACCGCGGGCCATGTTGAGCTTAAGGCCCTTGGCCTTGAACTCGGCATAGGATTGTTCCAGCGCAGTCTTTTCTGCACGGAGCTGGTCTTTGGACATTTCAAAATAATTTGCCATAATCATTTCCCCCTAGATCGTGGGCTGCCATGGTGCTGCACGCGCACAGGGCAGGGCCAAGTACGTTTCCCTCTTGTGTCCGCTTGTATGCACAGAGCATACAGTTTTCAGACATACATATTAGTATAAACGAAACGGCCACAATATACAAGCAGTTTTGAAATTTTTCCCACAAAAAGCAGGCGGTTTTTGGCCCAAAAGCAGGTAAAGAAGAATGGATAACCAGCCATAGATTTCTATATTGACCTTTCAGCGTGGACATGTTACACTTTTGTTGTAATAAGTTGTACGCATATTTATTCATGAGCTCAACTTTTGTCCGGCCGGGCAGCACAACTGGAGTATGGTTATGGAACAGCATGTCACCTTCCGGCGCGTGGCCGGTATGCTGGTGGGCATTGTGATCATCAGCCTTGGTGTTGCCCTTTTCAAGTTTGCCCATCTGGGCAACGACCCTTTCAACGCGCTCAACATCCGCTCTGCGGAGCTTGCCGGGCTGACCCTTGGCGTACAGAACCTGATTTATAACGCGGTATTTTTCACGATGCAGATGATTTGGGGCCGCAGATATGTCGGCTTTGGCACCGTTGCAAATGCCGTTTGCTGTGGGTTTATCATCACGTTTTTCTATGATTTCCTCACTGCGCATTTTGCACAGGCCGCTACCCTGCCCGCACAGCTGCCGTGGGTGGCTGCGGCTGTGGTGTGCACCTCACTTGGCATTTCGCTGCACCAGACCTCCGATTTGGGGGTTGCCCCGTATGATTACCTGGCGCTGGGCCTGCGGGACCACACGCCACTCCCCTATTTCTGCTGCCGCCTTTTTACGGATACGCTGTGCGCATTACTGGTTTTTTTGCTGGGCGGGCTACTGGGGCTGGGCACCCTGATCTGTGCGTTCTGCCTGGGACCGCTGATCCAGTTTTTCAACACCCATGTTTCCGAAAACGTGTTGCAATATGTTCCAACCGGGCGGCAGGCATAATATTTACCAGCGGCGCAATTATAATTTTGCAGCGGCGGCAGCTTTGGCTTGCCGCTGCTTTTGGTTGTTTAATGGCATTTTATCTAAATTTGGTGTAAGATATAAGGCAATACCGCATAATTCTAAGTGCCGATACGGCGAGCGAGGTGCGGCAGATGCTAAGCCAAAAGCGCAGATAATACTGGATGTCTTATCGAGCATTTTGGCAACGCAGATGCCGTGCCGCAGCCGCCGGAGCGGTGCTTAAGCCGCAAGGCGGGAATTGTGCGGTGTCGCCATAAGAAAACATAGATTTAGGAGCGTAACAAAACAAGATGGCACAACAAAACAAGAGCAATTCCCTGACCGAAGGCAGTGTAGCGCGCGGCATGCTGCTGTTTGCAATTCCCATTTTTATCAGCAATTTGTTCCAGCAGCTGTACAACGCGGCAGACTCGCTGATTGTGGGCAACTTTTTGGGCGGCGAGGCGCTGGCGGCAGTTGGTTCTTCCGGCAGCCTGATTTTCCTCTTGACCGGTTTTGTGAACGGCGTAGCGCTGGGTGCCGGTGTGCTGATTGCCCGCTACTTTGGCGCAAAGGACTGGGAGAGCCTGGAAAAAGCCATCCACACCACGGTGGCGCTGGGCCTGGCCGCCGGGGCGGTGCTGACGGTTGTGGGCGTGATTTTGACCCCGCAGATCCTGCACTGGATGGGCACGCCGGAGGATGTTATCGGCAACTCGGTCGCCTACTTCCGCACCTACTTTTTGGGTTCCATTGCAGTGGTCATGTACAATGTGGGTGCCAGCATTCTGCAATCGGTCGGCAACAGCCGCAGCCCTATGAAGTACCTGATTACAGCATCGCTCATTAACATTGTGCTGGACCTACTGTTTATCGGCGTACTGGGGTACGGCGTGGCTGCGGCCGCATTTGCCACGATTATCTCCCAGTCAGTCAGTGCCATTCTGGCATTCTCCAAGCTGATGCGCAGCAAGGAAGCCTGGGCTGTGAGCTGGCGCAAGGTTCGGTTTGACGGCCCCATGCTGCATGGCGTTATTTTGCAGGGCCTGCCCTCCGGCATCCAGAACTCGGTCATCTCGCTGGCAAATGTTATTGTGCAGGCAAACATCAACTCGTTTGGCGCACTGGCCATGGCCGGGTGCGGCTCTTACAGCAAGGTGGAAGGTTTTGCTTTCCTGCCGGTCACCTGCTTTTCGATGGCACTGGCCACTTTTGTCAGCCAGAATGTGGGTGCGGGCAAACCTGACCGCGTGCGCAAGGGTATGCGTTTTGGCGTGATTTGTTCGATTACGCTGGCCGAGTGCGTCGGCGTTGCGGTTTGCCTGCTGGCGCCTTGGCTGATTGGTGCGTTCAGCAGCGAGGCCGATGTGGTCGCCTTTGGCGTGCGGCAGGCACACACCATTGCGCTGTTTTACTTTTTGCTTGCGTTCAGCCACTGCTGCGCCGGCATCCTGCGCGGATTGGGCCGCCCCATTGTGCCCATGGCCGTTATGCTGGCGGTCTGGTGCGCATTGCGCATTACTTACATTACGATAACGCTGCACTTTATCCATGATATCGGGGTCATCTTCTGGGCATACCCTCTGACCTGGAGCATCTCTTCTCTGATGTTCCTGCATTACCTGCGGCATTGCACGATTCCCCGTGTCGGCGGCGGCGCACCGCACGATATGAAAGATGTGTGATGTGGGCGGATACAAAAACACATCACATATAAGGCAACACCGCACAATTCCCGCCTTGCGCTTAAGCACCGCTCCGGCAGCTGCGGCACGGCATCTGCGTTGCCAAAATGCTCGATAATGTCGGGTTGCGGTACCCGCAGAGTGCTTCGGGGGCAAAAGCCCCTCGCACTCTGCGACCGCTGCCCCTGCTTCGGTTCGCTGTTTCCGCCACTGGCGGCGCTCACCTTTGCAGCATCCAGTATTATCTGCGCTTTTGGCTTGGCATCTGCCGCACCTCGCTCGCCGTATCGGCACTTAGAATTATGCGGTATTGCCATAAAATAGCGGGTACACTGCCACATGAAGTGAGCTGCTTTGCCGTTCGCCGCAAATAAACCATTCGCTTTTTTACACTCTGGGCGGCAGGGCTTTGCGGATTGACAATTTCCCCGTTTTGCGCTACAATACCATACAGTTAGCCGCCGTGGCGGAACTGGCAGACGCAAGGGACTTAAAATCCCTCGGTGGAAACATCGTACCGGTTCGATCCCGGTCGGCGGCACTGGCTGAGCCTTACCGGATTTTCCGGTAAGGCTCTTCTTTTTTGTGGGGTTCCCCTTTGCATAACCGCTGCAGCCACGGCCAACACTGATTGGAAAGCGGTGGGCGGGGCGGCTCGCATTTGTTATGCCTAACCGTCATTTCTGTGGTCACCGAACGCCAAAAATCGCCCGATTCGTCCATTTTTGGTGCAAAATTGCAGGGTTTGTACCAGTTTTTGCGGTTTGCCCTTGACGCAAAGAAATTGTTGGAATATAATAAGCACCGTTAATCCTAGAGTTTTTATAGGATATGAAAATAACAAAGGTGCCCGGCACACCGCCGCCTGCCTGCTTTGCGCTGCAAACGGATGGCTGCACCGGACGCCGAACCAAGCTGCGGGTTTGCCTGCGGCTTTTTGAAATACAAACGCTCACCTTATTATAAAGCGAGCAGGAGGCAGTTTTTATGGCAGAGCAAGTTTTGAACGTAACCGGTTTGGCCGCACGCGTGGAAGACAAACAGCTGTTGCACGGCGTGGATCTTACCATCAACAAGGGCGAAACCCATGTGCTGATGGGTCCCAACGGCGCAGGCAAATCCACCCTGGGCTATGTTTTGATGGGTGCCCCCAAATATACCGTGACCGGTGGCCAGATCCTGTTCAAGGGCGAGGATATCACCCATGAATCCACCGATAAACGCGCCAAGGCTGGCATGTTCCTTTCTTTCCAGGAGCCGCTGGAAGTTCCCGGCTTGACGCTGGAAGGCTTTATCCGCAGCGCATTGCAGCAGAAGGTCGGCCATGTGCGTTACTATGACTTCAAGAAAGAGCTGGCCCGCTGCATGGACATTTTGCAGATGGATGCTTCTTACGCAGAGCGCAGCCTGAACGTTGGTTTTTCCGGCGGCGAAAAGAAAAAGGCCGAGATTTTGCAGCTGATGATGCTCAAGCCCTCCCTCGCCATTCTGGACGAGACGGACTCCGGCCTGGATGTTGACGCCGTGCGCCTGGTTTCCAAAGGCGTGGAAGAATACCAGAAAGACCACAACGGCGCTTTGCTGATCATCACCCACAGCACCCGCATTCTGGATGCGCTGTCTGTTGATTACACCCACGTGCTGGTCAACGGCAAGATTGCTGCAAACGGCGATGGCAGCCTGGTGGAAGAGATCAATGTGAACGGCTACGAGCGCTTTGAAAAGATGGCGGAGGCCTGAGAAATATATGGCAGAAGTAAACGAAGCAAAACGCGAAAAATCGCAGGTTGAGGACATTAACCGCAGCCTGTATGATTTCCGCTATGAGGAAAAAGACGCCTACAAGGTAGACGCTGGCCTGACCCCCGCCATTGTAGAGCAGATTTCCCGCGAGAAGAACGACCCCGACTGGATGTTGGAGCTGCGCTTGAAATCGCTGGAGATCTATAACAAGACCGGTATCCCGGAGTGGGGCCCGCCGATTGATGAGCTGAACATGGATGATATCATCACCTATGTGCGCCCCAACACCAAAATGAGCGCCAAGTGGAGCGAAGTGCCCACCGACATCAAGGATACCTTTGAAAAGCTGGGTATCCCCCAGGCCGAGCGCGACAGCTTGGCCGGTGTCGGCGCACAGTATGACTCCGAGCTGGTATATCACAACGTGAAAAAAGAGGTTGCGGAGCAGGGTGTTATTTACACCGACCTGGAAAGCGCCATGCACGGCCCTTATGCCGAGATGATCCGCACCCATTTCATGCATCTGGTTCCCCCCACGGATCACAAATTTGCCGCCCTGCACGGCGCGGTATGGTCTGGCGGTTCTTTTGTGTATGTTCCGCCGCATGTGCATGTGGAGATTCCCCTGCAGTCCTATTTCCGCCTGAACGCCCCCGGCGCTGGCCAGTTTGAGCACACGCTGATTATTGTGGACGAGGGTGCTTCGCTGCATTTCATCGAGGGCTGCTCTGCCCCCAAGTACAATGTGGCCAACCTGCACGCCGGCTGCGTGGAGCTGTTTGTGGGCAAGAACGCCAAGCTGCGGTATTCCACCATTGAGAACTGGTCCAAGAACATGTACAACCTGAACACCAAGCGCGCCATTGTGGAAGAGGGCGGCGTGATGGAATGGGTTTCCGGTTCTTTTGGCTCCCACACCTCTTACCTGTACCCCATGACCATCCTGAAGGGCAAGGGCTCCCGCATGGAGTTCACCGGCATAACCTTCGCCGGTCATGGCCAGAACCTGGATACCGGCGCCAAGGTTGTTCATACCGGCGCGGATACTTCCAGCTATATCAACACCAAGTCCATCTCCAAGGACGGCGGTATCAGCACCTTCCGCAGCGCGGTGGTCATTAACAAGGATGCCAAGAACAGCAAGGCTGCGGTTTCCTGCCAGTCTTTGATGCTGGATACCATCTCCCGTTCGGACACGATCCCCGCAATGGACGTGCGCACCCCCGATGCTGACGTGGGCCACGAAGCCCGCATTGGCCGCATCAGTGATGACGCCGTGTTCTACCTGATGAGCCGCGGCATCCCCGAAGAGGAAGCCCGCGCCATGATCGTGAGCGGCTTTGCGGATAATGTTTCCAAGGAACTGCCGCTGGAATACGCAATGGAAATGAACAACCTGATCCGCCTTGAGATGAAGGGCAGCATTGGGTGAGCAAAGGAGTTGGGAGTATGGCAAATGAAACAATGACCGTCAACCGGCTTCCCGCTCTGACGTGGAACTGGCTGAAAATGAATGCAGCCCGGCTGGAAGCAAACGCTCCCGCCGTGGGTGCCGCCCCCAGCTTTGTGCAGACCGCACAGCTGGCCCGCAGCAGCGCCGCACAGGACTGGGCCATGGAGACCGGCATGGGCACCGACGTTGACCGTTTTCTGGCCAACAGCCCAGCAGAGTACCTGACCCTGGGCGAAAACGAAGTGATGGATGCCCCCGCGGTTATCACCTATACCTACCAGCCCGGCACCCCCGCCGGGGACCGGCTGTACCTGGAAGCCAAGGCTGGCAGCACCATGCAGGTGGCTGTGATCCTGCGCAATGAGACCGCTGGCGAGGGCCTGGCCGCTTTGCAGATCAAGATCAAGGCCGAGGCTGGCGCTGTGGTCAAGCTTTCGATGGTGCAGGTACTGGATAATGGCTTTACCTGCCTGAGTGATATCGGCACCACCTGCGCAGACGGCGCAAGCTTTGAGCTAAACAAGCTGGAACTGGGTTCCGGCAAGCTGTATGCCGGTGCTGCCGCCGATCTGATCGGCAAAGGCAGCAACTTTACCGCCAGGATCGGCTACCTGGGCCAGGGCGAACAGCGCCTGGACATGAACTATGTAGCCCGCCACCGCGGCAAAAAGACCACCTGCGAGATGGATTCCACCGGCGTACTGGCCGGTAAGGCATTCAAGCTGTTCCGCGGCAGCATTGACCTGCTGCCCGGCGGTTCCGGCGCCAAGGGCCAGGAGCAGGAGAACGTTCTGCTGCTGGGCGACGGTGTGGTCAACCAGACCATTCCGTTGATTTTGTGCGGCGAAGAGGATGTGGAAGGCAACCACGGCGCAACCATCGGCCGCCTGGACGAAAAGATGCTGTTCTACCTCGCCAGCCGCGGCATTCCTGAAGAAGCTGCCCGCAGCCTGCTGGCCCGCGCCCGCATTGAGGCCGTAGTTGATCTGCTGCCGGAGGCACTGGCGGAAGAAGCACACAAATTCATGGAGGCGCACACCGATGAGCTTTGATTTTGTGGATTATAAAAAGGACTTTCCCCTGCTGATGCAGCAGGACGTCGCCTATCTGGACAGCGCCGCCACCGCGCAGCGCCCGGCCAGCGTTTTGCAGGCAGAGAAAGAATTTTATGAGCAGGCCAACGCCAACCCCCTGCGCGGCCTGTATGAACTGGGCGTGGAGGCGACTGACCGTTACGAGGCCGCCCGCGAGCGGGTACGCAAGTTCCTGAATGCACGCAGTGATGCCGAGATCATCTTTACCCGCAACACCACCGAAAGCATCAATCTGGTTGCTTACAGCTATGCGCTGAACAACATCCATGCCGGGGATGAGATCGTCATCACCATCATGGAGCACCACAGCAACATGCTGCCGTGGCAGATGGTTGCCCGCCAGACCGGTGCCAAGCTGGTTTACCTGGAATGTGAAAAAGACGGCAGCCTGCCGGATGAAAAGCTGGAAGCCGTCATCGGCCCCAAGGTAAAGCTGGCCGCCATTGGCCATGTTTCCAACGTGCTGGGCTGCGTAAACCCGGTAGAGAAAGTGATCGAGCTGGTACACCGCAACGGCGGTGTTGTGCTGGTAGATGCCGCCCAGAGTGCCCCCCACATGAAAGTGGATGTGCAGGCACTGGATGCTGATTTTGTTGCATTCTCCGGCCACAAACTGATGGCTCCCATGGGTATTGGCGTTTTGTATGGCAAGGAAAAGCTGCTGGATGCCATGCCGCCGTTTTTGACCGGCGGCGAGATGATTGATTCCGTTACCCGCGATGGCGCTGTGTATGCCGAGCTGCCCCACAAATTTGAGGCCGGCACCGTGAATGCAGGCGGCGCGGTTGCGCTGGCTGCAGCGATTGATTACCTGGAATCCGTTGGGCTGGAAAATCTCCACGCCCAGGAGCAGGCCCTGACCCGCTATGCCTATGAGGGCATGAAGAAGATCCCCGGTGTGAATATTCTGGGCAGCGATGACCCGGACAAGCACTGCGGCATTCTGAGCTTTACGGTGGATGGCGTACACCCGCACGACATTGCCACCATTCTGGACAGCTGCCATGTGGACGTGCGTGCCGGGCACCACTGTGCACAGCCGCTGCTGGCTTATCTGGGTGTGCGTTCCTGCGCACGCGCCAGCCTTGCATTTTATAACACCACCGCTGACATTGACCGCTTTCTGGCGGCGCTGGGCGGCGTAAGAAAGGAAATGGGTTATGCCGAGTAGTACGTTTTATAATGAGGTGCTGACCGACCACAACCTCTACCCCGCCCATAAAAAGCCGCTGCCCGGCGCCAACATGACGCTGGAGGGTGTGAACCCCAGCTGCGGCGATGACATTATTTTGCAGCTGAAAGTAGAAAATGGCAAGATTGAGGACGGCAGCTTTGTTGGTGACGGCTGCGCGATCTCCCAGGCTTCGGCAGATATCATGCTGGACATGATCATTGGCCGCAGCGTGGATGAAGCCAAAGACCTGGCCGAGACCTTTTTGAAGATGATTAAGGGCGAAGCTACCGATGCCGACATTGAAAAGTTGGAAGAAGCCGGTGCGCTGCAGGATATCTCCCACATGCCGGCCCGCGTAAAGTGCGCAGTGTTGGGCTGGCACACCATGGAAAAGCTGCTGGATCACAAGGACGAGCAGTGATTCCTGGCGGAGGGCTGATTCTTTCACGTTGGCCCTGAAAGTGATTTTATAAAATAAAGCCAGGCGTGTTTTGCAAAGTCGATTGCTTTGCAGAGCACGCCTGGTTTGTTTTTTTGCTCTTTTATTTGTTTTATTGCGGTTGGATAAACGCATCTGCGAACGCTTTATCCACGGCGGGAAAAGAGAGCCGGGAGCGTTTTGTACCAGATGTTTGCAATGCCGTTCAGGATGGCACACACCGGGGCGCTGGCGCACAGGGCTACCACCGCGGGGATGATAAAGCACAGCCAGGTAATAACGGCAGGCAGCCCGTGGGAAGCACAGGCTTCGTAACAGCCAAGTTGAACCAGAAGCGCGTACAGCGGCATGTGCAGGATGTAGATGGGCAGGGTTCGCTGGCCCAGGCTGGCAAGCGGCTTGATGAGCCCCAGAATGGGGGTGATGGCCAGCACGGTGCCAAAGCCCAGCAGGTAGAACACTGCGCGATCCTGCATCAGGTAGCCGCCCACCGCATAGGCGTCGGACTGGAAGATGCGGGCTCCCTCATACACCGGGGTTTCGGCGGTGACGATGCGCTGGACGGTTACGGTATAAAACACCACGATGGCCGCCGCCAGCGGGCCCCAGGCATACCAGCGCTTTTGCCAGCTGCGGAACGGCTCTGCAAACAGCACACCGAACGCAAAGAACGGGAAAAAGGAAAACACACGGCCCAGATCAAACGGCCAGTTGACACAGCCGCCCAACAGGCCTATGGCAATGGCCGCGGCCATCCCTACGGTGCTGGCCAGCAGGCCGCGCCGCTGGATGGCGCGCAGCAAAGGCACGGTGAGCATCCAGAACATGAGGGCGTACAGATACCACATGTGCCGCCATGGCAGCAGTACATTTTGCAGCCAGCCGCCCTGATCCACAATGTTATCTTTCAGGGCAGCCGCACGGAACGCCGTGATGCCCGCCTGGCTGATAAGGTAGAGCCATAGCTGCTGCGTGACCAGCTTGCGCAGGCTGAACTTAGCCACCAGGCCGCTGGCTGTGCAAAAAATTGCCATATGGAACAGGTAAATGCAGGTAAACAGCGCATTGATGCCCGGCGCGGTACCACGGTGATACTCGATAAAATGGCCAATGACAACGCACAGGATGCCAAAGCCTTTCATAGCGTCCACATAGGGTTGGCGCTGGGCGGCAGTTTTCTTGTTTGGCAAAGGTCGGCTCCTTTCTTGAAACGGCGCTGGCGTGGTTTATGGGTTCCAGTATTCATACACCAGCTGGCCAAGGGTCTGCATGGCCTGGGTGGGTTCTTCGGGGAAGTCTATATTTTCATCTCCCTGGTCTGTCATGCAAACAATCCAGTAGGGATGCTTGGCATACACAATGGCAACATCGTGATATGCGTAATCCCAGCTGCCATACTTTTTGGCGGCAGGCACGCCATCCGGCACATACAAAATATCATGGTCGGCGGCCAGCATACAGGTTTTCAGGTAGGCTGCGGCGGCGCTGCCTGAATCCAGATAATCATACACCGCGGACACAATGTTGGCAAACTCGCCAGTGGAAGCCATACCGATAATGCCGGTTTGCGGGGTAAGGTCGCAGGTTGCGGCATAGGCAAAGCCGTAATCCGCCAGGAACTGCTGGAAGCCGCTGGATTCATTGGCTGGCCAGTGGGTGGTCAACAGGGTGACGGCGTTGTTATCGCTGTGGGCGATCATAGCACGCATGGCGGCTTTGGCCGGGATGGTCTCGGCATCGTTATAGGCTTGCAGCGCCGTATCAGACAAACGGCCGCGGAACTGGTTGGGCAGTTCATCTTCCAGGTCCAGTGTTCCGGCATCGGCCTGGCCGCACAGCCAGAACGCATAGGGCAGCTTGAGCAGGCTGGCGGGGTAATACAGGGCATCCGTGTTATAAGTATAGCTTTCCCCCGTTGCCGGATTTTGCAGGTAAAGCGAAAAGCTGCCCGGCTGCGCGGCGCAGAATTCATCCAGCAGCTCGTTCAAGTCTACGCTGGGGGCTGTTTCCCGCGTGGCGGCAAGGGCGGATTCCAGCTTTTGGGCTGTGGACCAGTATTCCAGCTCTTCCGCCGCAGTAGCATAAACGCTGCCATTGGGCACCCATTGCACGGCCATGGCGGTTTCGGCTGTGGCCTGTTCATTCAAATCCACCGTTGCGCCGCAGCCCGCCAGCAAAAGCGCGGCCAGTGCCGGGGCGATGCACGGTACATACCAATGTTTTCTTTTCCCCATAGGATTGCTGTTATGTTTCCTTTCCCGATTGACCGCGGGCATGGGATTTTCCTTAATGCCACGGCCAAAATTCCGGTACTATTGTAACACATATTCGGCAAATTGTGGCAAAAAATCCGAAATTTCTTCATTTCCGGATGGCTGGCTTTTTCGAAATTCCTGTGCTGCGTTCTGGAAGCATTCGGTTCGTCTCCCCTGTCACGCTGCTATGCTGCCGCACGGGCGTATCTATTCTTTCCGTTTTCCTTTTCACCGGACCAATCCCAATGAAACAAAAATCCCGCTGTATGCGGCTTTTCAGGCTGCACACAGCGGGATTTGATTTTAACTCATTAGGGAGCAGCTTCCCAAAGGCTTACCAGAGGTTCACGACCTCATTGTACAGGCCCTCATAGCTCTTGGCGGAGTTGGACCAACTGAAATCGCATTCCATGGCGCGCTTGACCAGCACGGGCCAGCCTTCCTTGTTCCAGTAGCCTTCCTTGGCACGCCAGCAGGCTTCGTACAGCTCGTGGGCGTTGTAATTGGCAAAGGTAAAGCCATTGCCATAGCCATCGCCGGAGTCGTGGATGGAGTCGCGCAGGCCACCGGTCTCACGCACAACGGGGATGGTGCCATAACGGCAGGATACCATCTGGGCCAGGCCGCAGGGTTCGGAGCGGGACGGCATCAGGAAGATATCGGCACCGGCATAAATGCGCTGGGCCAGCTTGGCGTTAAAGCCAATGTACACGCCAACGCGGCCAGGGTTGCGGGCGCACAGCTCGTTGAAGAAGTTCTCGTACTGGGCTTCGCCGGAGCCGAGGATCACCAGCTCAATGCCCTGCTGCAACAGACCTTCGGCAATGCTGCGCACCAGGTCAACGCCCTTGTGACCGACCAGACGGGTGACCATGGCCATGACCGGGCTGCCATCCTTGTTCAGGCCGAACTCGTCCTGCAAAGCTGCTTTGCAGACGGGCTTGCCCTGCTGAACTGTGTTGGCATCATAGTTCTGCGGGATATCCGGGTCGGTAGCGGGGTTGAAAACATCCACGTCAATACCGTTCAGGATACCGCACAGCTTATACTGCTTCTGGCGCAGCAGGCCATCCAGACCATGGCTGAACCACGGGTCCAGGATTTCCTGTGCATAGGTAGGGCTGACGGTGGTGACCTTATCAGCAGTCTCGATTGCGCCCTTCATAAAGTTGGCGCAGCCATCATACTCCACAATGTGGGCATCGCGTGCGCCAATGCCGCAGGTATCCTCCAGGATATCCATGCCATACTTGCCCTGGTAGGCAATGTTATGGATGGTGAATACCGTCTTGATGTGGTTGAACTTATCCAGGTGGCGGTAGTACAGGTTGAGGTAAACCGGGGTAAGGGCGGTCTGCCAGTCGTTGCAGTTGATGATATCCGGCTCAAAGTCGGTATAGAACAGGGTTTCCAGAATGGCGCGGGAGAAGAAAGCAAAACGCTCGCCGTCATCATAGAAGCCATACAGGCCGCTGCGCTTAAAGTAATATTCGTTGTCGATAAAGTAGAACGTCACGCCGTCATGCTCGGCCTTGAACAGGCCGCAGTACTGGCTGCGCCAGCCCACGGGCACGCTGAAATTGGTAACATAGGTCAGCGTATCCTTGAACTTGAGATCGCCGTACAGGGGTATGATAACGCGGCAGTCAATGCCGTCACGAACCAGAGCCTTGGGCAATGCACCGGCAACATCGGCCAGACCACCGGATTTTGCATACGGTGCAGCCTCGCTGGCTGCATAGAGAATTTTCATGGGTACCTCCTTGCAGAGCCGCTGGAGCGGCTGTTTGCAACGCCTGCCGGGCAGGCTGTTATGATAAAATAAGGAAAGAGCGGAGAAGCGTGTTCACTCCCCCGCCCTTTCCTGCAAACTACCCGCCGGGGAGAGTTGGCGGGAAAGTTCAGGGCGTAATCAGGTTACACCGTGTGCCTTTTGGCAACAAACACCGGGAAAGAATCCGTGCCGATCAGCTTTTTATCTGCCGTGATGTGGACATTCTTGTCGGTAACCACATACTCAACGGAGCTGTTCTCCTCCACAACGGTATCCTGCATCAGCACACAGTTGCGCACAACAGCACCCTTCTTGATCTGGCAGCCACGGAACAGCACGCTGTTTTCAACGGTGCCTTCCACCACACAGCCGTCAGCCAGCAGGCTGTTCTTGACCTTGCTGCCTTCCAGGTAACGGGTGGGGTTGTCGTCACGAATCTTGGTGTAGATGGGGTTGCCTTCGTTAAAGAGCTTATCGACATTGCCAGCCTGCAGCAGGCGCATGTTCTCGTCAAAGTAGCTCTTCATATCGCTGATGCGGGCCAAATAGCCGTCAAACTCATAAGCCTGAACATTCAGCAGGCTCAGGTTGCGGGCCAGGATATCGCGCTCAAAATAGACCAGACCGCGCACAGATGCATCGCGGACAAGCTGGATCAGGCTTTCGCGCTCGATGATGTACAGGTTCATGGACAGATTCTGGACGCCGGGACGATAATCGTTGGAAAGCAGCTCAGCCACACGGCCATTATCAATGCGGATGGTGTAGTTATCGGTGCGGGCACCATCGGGGATTTCGCCGCGGTTGTATACCATGGTAACGTCTGCGCCGGACTTGACATGAGCTTCGATCAGCTTGTTAAAGTCGAAGTTCATGGCAATGTTGCTGTCAGACAGAATCACATAGCGCTCTTTCTGGTCCTTCAGCCAGTTCAGAACGCTGGCCAGTGCATCCACACGGCCGCTGTACAGCTTGATGCTGCGCTCTGCAAAAGGCGGAACAATGTTCAGGCCTCCGCGCTTGCGGGTCAGGTCCCATTCACGGCCTGCGCCCAGGTGGTCCATCAGGGAATGATAGTTTTTACGGACGATGACCGAAACATTATCCACACCGGCGTTTGCCATGTTGGACAGAACAAAGTCGATCATGCGGTAACGCCCTGCGAACGGGATGGAGGCCATTGTGCGCTCCGCTACCAGTTCGGGGACAAGGTTATCATAAGAGTTTGCAAAAATGACGCCCAGTGCGTTTGCGTTGCTGCTTACCATTGTTCCTCACCATCCTTTACATCATTGGAAATCATTGCCTTGGGGCCAACCGTTGCGCCCTTGCCGATCTTGACACCGGAGCCAACCGTTGCAACATCGCCGGGTTCGGTAATATTCAGGCCGCTTTCCGGCATTTTGCCCACGGTAGCACCCTCTTCGATGGTGACATTTTCGGCCACGATGCAGTGTTCGACCTTTGCGCCAGCCTTGATGACAGTGCCGCCCATAACAACGGCTGCTTCAACAGTGGCGCCCTTTTCGACCACAACGCCGGGGAACAGGATGGAGTTTTTAACGGTGCCGTCAACCTGGCAGCCTTCGGTGATCATCGAGTTCACGATGTCAGCGTCCGTGCCAATGCGCTGGCAGGGGCGGCCGGAGTTGCGGGAGTAGATCTTCCAGTTTTCATCAAACAGGTTGATGCCGGAATGGGTCGGATCCAGAACCTCCATGTTGGCCTGCCACAGGCTGGAGATGGTTCCGACATCCTTCCAATAGCCGCTGAAACGGTAAGCGTACATGCGGCGGTTATCACGCAACAGTGCGGGAATGACATTCTTGCCGAAGTCGTTCTCACTGTTGGGATCGTTTTCGTCCTCGGTGAGGTACTTTTTCAGGATATCCCAGTTGAAGATATAAATGCCCATGGAAGCCAGGTTGCTCTTGGGGTTCTTCGGCTTTTCCTGGAATTCGCTGATGCGGTCATTCTCGTCCGTAACCATCAGACCAAAGCGCGGGGCTTCGCTCCAAGGCACTTCCATAACGGCAACCGAGAACTCAGCGTTCTTCTCTTTGTGGAAGCGCAGGAAATCAGCGTAATCCTGCTTGCAGATCTGGTCGCCGGACAGGATGATGACGTACTGCGGGTCATAACGGTCAATGAAGGAAATGTTCTGGTAAATTGCGTTGGCAGTGCCCTTGTACCAGTCAGAGCCGGTGGCCTGCTGGTAGGGCGGCAGCACATGGACACCGCCATGCAGGCGGTCAAGGTCCCACGGCTGGCCGTTGCCGATGTATTCATTCAGGACCAGCGGCTGATACTGGGTCAGGATGCCAACGGTGTCAATATCAGAGTTGACACAGTTGGACAGCGGAAAGTCGATGATACGGTACTTACCGCCGAACGGAACCGCCGGCTTAGCCAGCTTCTGGGTCAGCGCGTAGAGGCGCGAACCCTGGCCGCCAGCCAGGATCATTGCGATCATTTCTTTTGCCATAATTGTTCTCCCCTTAAACTTGTTTATCTCCACGGGCCGCACCGGCTGCGGGTTGCCGCCGGTACTGCCCTTACACACCAGACGTTTACGATTCCGTTACCGGTGTTTTGGGCTTGGTTGTTTTTGCCGCTCTGGGCTTTTTAGCAGCCGGTTTTGTTGCCACGGGTTTGGCTGTGCGCTTTTTGGGGGCGGCAGTTTTGGTGGCCGCAGGCTTGGCTGCCTTTTCGGGTTTGGCTGCTTCGGCAGTTTCTGCCTTGGCGGGCTTTCCTGCCTTTTTGCGGGCAGCGGGAACGCTGAAATAGATGGTGGACAGCGGCGGCAGGGTTACCTCAATATGCTGGTCAAAGCCGTGCATCGGGCCCTTGACGCTCTTTACGCTGCCATTTTTGACACCGGTACCGCCATACTTGACGTCATCCGAGTTGATCAGCTCTTTGTATGTACCGGGGTTGGGCACGCCCATCGAGTAGCTTTCGCGCAGGACGGGGTTAAAGTTGCAGACAACCAGGAGCATCTTGCCCTTGGCGTCCCGGCGCAGGAACGCGATCACGCTCTGTTTGTTATCATCCGGCACGATCCACTGGAACCCTTCCCAGCTGTAATCGACCTGCCAGAGAGAGGCGGTCTCACGGTAGAAGTGGTTCAGATCCTTGACGTAGGTTTGCAGTTCATGGTGCTTATCATAGCCAAGAAGCATCCAATCCAGCTGCTTTTTCTCGTCCCATTCAATGAACTGGCCGAATTCCTGGCCCATGAACAGCAGTTTTTTGCCCGGATGGGCCATCATATAGCCATAGAAGGTGCGCAGGTTGGCGAACTTTGCTTCGTAATCACCGGGCATCTTATTGATCAGGCTGCACTTGCCGTGCACAACTTCATCGTGGCTGATGGGCAGGACAAAGTTTTCACTGAACGCATAGAAGAAGCTGAACGTAACTTTGTTATGGTTGCCGGCACGGAACAGCGGGTCAGTCTTCATGTAGCTGAGCATATCGTTCATCCAGCCCATGTTCCATTTGAAGTTGAAGCCAAGGCCGCCATCGGCTGCCGGTTTGGTAACCAGCGGCCATGCGGTGGATTCTTCGGCAATCATCATTTTATGCGGGTGGCGGCCCAGGATAGCCGTATTGCACTTTTGCAGGAACGTAATGGCTTCCAGGTTTTCCTTGCCGCCCTTTACGTTTTGTTCCCACTCGCCATCGCGGCGGTTGTAATCGAGATACAGCATGCTGGCCACTGCATCCACACGCAGGCCGTCCACATGGTACTGCTCGATCCAGAACAGCGCACTGGATACCAGGAAGCTTTCCACTTCCGGCATACCAAAGTTGAACACCATGGTGCCCCACTCTTTATGCTCACCGCGGCGGGGGTTGGGGTCCTCATAGCAGGGGGCACCGTCAAACATGTACAGGCCGTAAGCATCCTTGGGGAAGTGGGCGGGCACCCAGTCCAGGATCACGCCGATACCGGCCGCATGCAGCTTATCCACAAACGCCATAAAGTCGTGCGGGGTACCGTAACGGCTGGTGGGGGCAAAGTAACCGCTGACCTGATAGCCCCAGCTGCCGTCAAACGGATATTCCGTAATGGGCAGCAGCTCCACATGGGTATAGCCCATATCTTTAATATAAGGCACAAGCTGATCCGCCAGTTCGGAATAATTATAGGGGACACCGTCCTCCTTCATTTTCCAGCTGCCGGCATGCAGCTCGTAGATGCTCATCGGGCCGTTGATCACATCATTTTTCTTCTGCGCATCTTCCCACGCGGCATCGTGCCAGTCAAAGCCGGAAATATCAAAAACTTTGCTGCCGTTGGACGGGCGGGTTTCGGCATGGAACGCATACGGGTCAGCCTTGTACACCAGCTCATCCGCCGGGGTGGTAATGCAGTATTTATAAACATCATAGATTTTGATGCCGGGAATGAACAACTCCCAAATGCCGTCTGACACCTTTTCCATCGGATGGCTGGTGGGCACCCAGCTGTTGAAATCGCCCACAACGGAAACTGCTTTGGCGTGTGGTGCCCACACGCGGAACACCGCGCCGGGCTGGCCATCCTGCTCTTCCAGGTGGCTGCCAAAGTAGCGGTAGGCTTCAAAGTTATTGCCCTGATGGAACAGGTAAACTGGCAAATCGGAAGGCTTCGCCGCTGACTGTGTTTGTTTCACCTTGTAATCTCCCCTTTTGGCATGCACCGCGCCGGTTTACCACCGACCGGGCTGCCCCTTTGATCATGTTCCCAGGGCAATACCGCATAATTCTAAGTGCCGATACGGCGAGCGAGGTGCGGCAGATGCTAAGCCAAAAGCGCAGATAATACTGGATGTCTTATCGAGCATTTTGGCAACGCAGATGCCGTGCCGCAGCCGCCGGAGCGGTGCTTAAGCCGTAAGGCGGGAATTGTGCGGTGTTGCCTTAGGTTTCCGGAAACACCTCTGATTGAGGCAGGCTATGCGCCGATGATACAAAGAACAGCACAAATTCCTGTTCCTGCTGCCTGTTCCGGCATAAACTGCACCCAATTTGTTTTTGCTATATTTATATTACCTGTTTTGCAGCGGAATTTCAAGAGATTTCTGTAATAAAGCGCTAAAATTTTCGTAAGTTGCTGGGTCGATTTGTGTAAAATTGACACACATTTGCAGGAATCCTTGTTAAACTAGACAAAAAACGATTTAATACCGCGAAATATCCCGCCGTTTTTTCTATGCAAATAGAACAAAATGCACCGCCTTGCCCCGCAGCAAAACGGGGGTTGGCAGTGCATTTGTTGTACTTATGTTGTTGATGCCGCATAAAGGCGCGGGCAGCATCAGCTGCCCAGGATATAGAGCGGATTTTCGCCCGCATAGGTGTTGCGGCGATCCCATGCCGTATGGGTTGCCAGGTAGTTGCACCAGGCGGTATAGCCTACCGGCTGCATGTGGATGCCATCGGCTTCGTATTCGTCAATCTGGCTGCCATCGGGCTGATTCAGGGCTTCGGCAATATTGACAAAGTAGCAGCCCTTGCGCAGCGCCATGTTAGCCAGCAGGTTATTGACCAGCTTGATGCGGTCATTCTGCAAGCCGGGCTTGGAATCCTTGACCCATTCCTGAACGCCGGGGATGGACTGCACATAGATCGGTACGTTCGGCAGGCTTTCATGGAACATGTCGATCATTTTTTCATAATAGGTGATGAACTTGGTGGCGGTGTCCTCGCTGCCGTTGACCAGGGTGTTGGTGCCGAACAGGATATACAGCGCATCGGGCTGGGTCTCCACCACGGCGTCAAAGGCCGGTTCCTGCACATTGCGGATGTGGTCCTTGACGGTGGTGTTATAGACAACGCTTTCCGGGCCGGCGCCGCGATAGGCACGCACATGGGCGTTCTGGTAGCCGGTGGCATAACACTCCATGCCCTCGGTAATGCTGTCGCCCAAAAAAGTAACGGTGTCAAAGTGGCTGCGCTCCACGGTGCCAAGGGCAGGCAGGGCAGCCATGCGGGAATCGGTGTTCAGGTACTCCAGATCTATGGTCTGTTCCACCGGGGTGGCTGTATCCCACGCGGCGTTATCCACGGCGGGAAGCAGGCGCTGGGGGTTACCCGGCGTTTGAGCGGTGGGTTCGGGCTGCTCCGGGGTTGCCGTGGCAGCAGTTTCCGCTGTGGGCATGGTAGGCTCCGCCTGGGGGGTGTTCGCCTGCTGATTGTGGCGGGACATCCAGAAAAAGCCTGCAGCTGCACACAGTATGATCAGCACCACCATCAGGGCAACTACCGCGTTGCGGCGGCGGCGCTGTTTTTCTATCTTTTGGCGGTAGTGGTAATAATCAGCCATAGGGTTTATTTTCTCCTTTTATCAGCAGCCCCGGCGCGCCGGAGGGCAAAAGCAACAGATATAGGGCAATACCGCATAATTCTAAGTGCCGATACGGCGAGCGAGGTGCGGCAGATGCCAAGCCAAAAGCGCAGATAATACTGGATGTCTTATCGAGCATTTTGGCAACGCAGATGCCGTGCCGCAGCCGTCGGAGCGGTGCTTAAGCCGTAAGGCGGGAATTGTGCGGTGTTGCCATAGATATTATACCCCGCTGCACACATTGGCGCAATAGCCCGCCGGGAAAAGGCGCTAATTTTTACACTTGCTGTTTTTTCTTGCTTGACGCTTTGTTGGGCGGCCCGTATAATAGAATTAGAAAATAGTATCCGCGGCCTGGGGGTTGGCCCCGCCGCGGCACGGCGGCCACGAGCGCGCCAAAAAAATGCCGGATTGTTCCGGCTGATTACGCAGCTTTTTGCCTGCGTTACAGGAGGACTTTTTATGGAATGGATGATCGCGTCGGACTCTTCTTGTGAGATCCGTACCCTGCCGGACACTGCACCGGGGGTTCAGTTTGCATTGGTTCCATTCAAGATTCGCGTTGGCGAGCGCGAGTTTGTGGACTTGCCCACCCTGAACACCAAAGCCATGCTGCAGGCCATGACGGATTATAACGGCGCCAGCGCCACCGCCTGCCCCAGCCCGGAAGAATGGGCCGAGCTGTTTTTGATGGCGGACAAAAGCATTGCGCTGACCATCAGCCATAATCTTTCGGGCAGCTACAACGCCGCGCTGGCCGCGCGGGAGATGGTGCTGGAAGAACACCCCGAAAAGCAGATTTTTGTGTTGGATACCCTGAGCTGTTCCGGCGCGCTGGCCGGTGCAGCAGAGCTGGCCAACAAGCTGATCCGGATAGGAACCAACTTTGATACCATCTGCATTGAGCTGGCCAACTGGGCACAGAAAGGGCATATTATGTTTGCCCTGGCCAGCTTTGATAACCTTGCCAAAGCCGGGCGGGTCAGCCGCGTGGTGGGCTTTATTGCCGGGCGGCTGAACATGCGCGTTTTGGGCCGCCGCACCGAAGATGGCACAATCGACTTTTTCTTTAAGACGCGCGGCGAAGCGCGGGTGCTTGCCAAGATTTTGGAACAGATGGACGAGGACGGTTACGATGGTGTGCGCCCGGTGCTGATCAGCGAGTGCAACAACCAGAACGCCGCCAACCTGTTGGAACACGGCATCCACGCCAAATGGCCGGATGCGCGGGTGGATATTGTGCCCTGCAGCGGTCTGTGCAGCTTTTACGCACAGGACCAGGGCGTGATCATCACCTATTAAATTTTGAGCTGAATGACCTGCAAACGGGACCGCTATCCTGTTTGCAGGATTTTTTATGGCAATACCGCATAATTCTAAGTGCCGATACGGCGAGCGAGGTGCGGCAGATGCCAAGCCAAAAGCGCAGATAATACTGGATGCTGCAAAGGTGAGCGCCGCCAGTGGCGGAAACAGCGAACCGAAGCAGGGGCAGCGGTCGCAGAGTGCGAGGGGCTTTTGCCCCCGAAGCACGATGCGGGTACCGCAACCCGACATTATCGAGCATTTTGGCAACGCAGATGCCGTGCCGCAGCTGCCGGAGCGGTGCTTAAGCCGCAAGGCGGGAATTGTGCGGTGTTGCCTTATATTTATTCCATCCGAAAACGATCCATACAGAATGCCCATATAAAAAGAAAAAGCACATGCTCTCCTGACTGGCCGGATTTTCCCGGCTGACATGGGGCATATGCTTTTATTTTATCTAATTTGAATTTTGCTGAATTTTGTTTTCGCCCTGATTTTACAGCCAGAACTGCACCAGACGGCTGACATTCTGGTACAGCGCGGGATTCTGGCCCAGAAGGCCCGGTTCCGCAGCAAAGTAGACACAGAAGCTGTAACAGATCCCCACGGCAACAGCTGCCAGCATCGCCCCCTGCAGCATGTGCTGCACGGTATGCAGGATGCTGCCCGATGCGGCGGCCTGCACACGCGGGGCAAGGGCGCTTTCGCCCCACAGCCAGACCAATGCGGCGGCGAACAGCAGCGGGGTTAAATAGTCGCTGAGATAGCGGTAGAGCACACCGGCCATCTGGCAGTCCAACGCGGCCAGAATAACAGCCAGCAGCACGGGCAGCAGCACCATGGCGCGCAGGTCTTTCTGCCTTGCCATACGGCGGCGCAGCAAAGGCAGGGCCGCAAAGGCCCACAGCAGCGGCAGGCTGACCAGGGCACCGCCGTAAAATACTTCGGTAATGGTCATACCCATAAAGTTTGTCTGCATTTTGGTACCCGCCAGGTAGGGGAACACCGCCTGCACCACCGGCAGGGACAGGAAATAGGTGAACAACGCCGGGGCCAGCCGCCCAATGCGGAAGCCGCGGTGGGTCATATCGTTGCTGGTCAGGTTGTAATTGGCGCCAAAATCAAACGGCGAGCCGAACCGCGCGGCATTGTAGGCCATCAGCCCCAGGGCTACCAGAATAACCGGCAGAACAAAGGCGATGGCTTCGGTTATTCCCTGCTTGCTGCGCAAGCGTTTTTGCCGGATATACTGCGGCCAGAAGATCGGCAGGCAGAGCACGGCAAACAGCTCCATCTGGGGGCGGCATCCCGCCACCAGCGCCATGCACAGGCTGCCAAGCGCCATGTGCAGCATGATTTTGCCATGGTGCTGCACCGGGGTGTTGGCGGCGCACAGCCACTGCCACAGGGCCAACAGCACAAATGCCGCGCCGCACAGGATGGCGTATTCATACACCGAGGGGCGCAGCAGCAGGTAGTACACCTGGCTACCGCCCGCAATGCCCGCCGCAGCCAGCAGGCAGGCCGCCGCTGAGGCGGACGGGAACCAGCGCTGCGCAGCCTGCTGCACCAAACCAAACACTGCCAAAATCAGCAGCCAGGCCATCACGATCATGGCCAAGCTGGTCGGCAGGTCCGGTACGCCGGTCAGCAGCTCAAACGGCAGCTGGAACAGCAGGCACGGCACAATGCCAAAGTAAACATAGTACCGCCCCTGATAATAAGCAACATCCCACAAAGCATCCGGGGCCGCGCTCTGACGTGCGGCGGTATCGTAAGGGTTCTGCATCTCCGCCATGGCGGCGGGCGGGTCGCGCTGCAGATCCAGGCGGCCATTCAGCAGGCTGTGGGCCAGAGCGCCGTACTGCGCAGCGGAATCATTCTGCCAATCGCTGATATGCTGGGTGAAGGTGATGCGGCTTTCGCCGTCCCAGTTTTCGACATTATAAAACGAGGTCGCCACGCCGGAGTTGCGGACATCGGCAAAGGGGGCCGCTGCGGCCAGCAGGCAGAGCATGCAGCCCAGCACCAGCACCGCCGGGCGGTATTTGGCGCGGTGGGTCAGGTAGGCTTCGTGCCACGCGGCAGCACCGGGGCGCAGCCCCCACAAGGCCAGCAGTGCCAGATACACCACTGCCAGCCGCAGCAGCGAGAAATCCATCGGGCGGGGTACATTGGCCAGAACCGCCTGCACGGTATAGTTCAGGTCATAACTGCGGTACTCTCCGCTATAGCCCTCCGCTTGCAGGGTCAGGGTATCCACCGCGCCGGAAAAATCCAGCGTGCGCACCAGGCTGCGTGCCGCTCGCGGGGCCGCCTGCCACTGCCAGCTCTGGCGCGGGGCGGTGCTGGCTTCGTCGGTACCGGACACCCACAGGATAAACAGCGGGTTCTGATCCTGCGGATAGTTGCCGTCATACTGGTAGACAACGCCATCCAGCGCAACGTTATACAGCGGCTGATGGATACCGGTAAAGGTAAGGGTACTGTGCTCATCGTTCAAAGCAATCGGCTCCCCATCCGCCGGGGCATCCTGCAAATAGGTGCGCAGGTCAACGGGCTGGTAGCCGTGGGTTGCGAAATAGGGTGCGTTGCCCACGAATACTTCCAGGCCGATGGCGGCAATCAGCAGCGCAGCAACCGTCCAAAGTGTGCGGTACCGCCGCCCGCTGCGCAGGCGGAGTAACAACACAGTGCCGCAGGCCCACAGTGCCGCCCCATTGATGGCCAGCAGGCGGAACAGATCAAACCCCTGCGCCAGCCCCGGCTGGGCAAACACACATGCTGCGATGATCCACACTGCCAGCACAATGCCCGGCCCAGCCAATACATCCGCATGGGTTGCCCTGCGGTCGCACAGCCGCCCCGGCAGTGCCCAAACCAGCACCCCCAACAGGATGCTGACACAAATTGCTGCTGCAAACATAAAAAGCCCCCATACCAAAGTGTATGGAGGTATTATACTATGAATTGCGGTTTTTGTCGATATTGGGGGTGCAGGCGTCCTCTTCCTGCGGGTCGGACGGCTGTTCGCCTGCCCGCTCCGCTTTGCGGTACTGCGCGGGGGAAAGCCCGGTTTCCTTTTTGAACACACGGCTGAAATACAGCGGGTTATCATACCCGACGATCTCGGAAACTTCACCGATGCTGTATTTGGTGCGTTCCAGCAAGCGCTGTGCATTGACGATACGCAGCGACTGGATATACCGTGCGGGCGACAAGCCCACATACTGTTTGAAGCTACGGATGAACCATGCCGTGCTCATGTGCAGGGACTCGGCGTATTCATCCACATTGATGCGGGCAGTATAATTCTCGTTAAAATAGGCGGCTGCGGCTTCGATCTGCTCCCGCGTGGTGCCGTTGATCGATCTCCGTTCCTGCCGCTGGCGGCTGACCAGCACCAGCATCATCTGGAACAGCCCGGCTGTATAATCCCGATAGGCGTACTGGCAGAGCTGCAATTCCTGGATCATGCGGCGGAAAGTATTTTTGTACTCCGGCATAATGCCGCTGTAAAACACATGGCCATCCAGCGGAATCTCATGCGCCTGCAGCACTGCAGCGGCCTCGCTGCCGGAAAAATAGACCCAGAACACCTCCGGGTGGTCCTCAAGATAGTAGATATAGCGGCGCTCTTCCTGCGGGCGGTACAGCACCATATGACCCGCTGTTACCACATGCTCGGCATCATCAAACCAGAAGTGCGCCTTGCCCGCAGCGATATAAAACAGCTGATACGCATTTTCATCATACCGCGTAATAGTTGGCAGGCTGGCGTGCTTTTTCAATCGGCATGTTCCGCAGGAATCCACTGTAAGCGGTGCAGTACAGCTGCCGTCCGCAGCCTGGCGGCTGTTGATGGAACCAAAATTGATATACATCTGTGTTGCTCCCTCGTGTTGGCTGGGTAAGACGGGCGCCCCCATCTTTTATGTAGATTGTATAAGGCAACACCGCACAATTCCCGCCTAGCGGCTTAAGCACCGCTCCGGCAGCTGCGGCACGGCATCTGCGTTGCCAAAATGCTCGATAAGACATCCAGTATTATCTGCGCTTTTGGCTTAGCATCTGCCGCACCTCGCTCGCCGTATCGGCACTTAGAATTATGCGGTATTGCCATAATATTATCCACTATAGTGCAAGTGCAACTGGCCAAATCATATTGTTTTGTTATCCTTCTGTTATGATTTTCGTAAATAATATTAGAATGCTTATCAAAATATTTTTTCAGTTTTTCTGTTTTACCGCGGGGCCACAACAAAAAAGTGCCCGCCTGCTGCAAGGCAGCGTGCGGGCGCTTTCATGCTTATTCCTTTGCTTTTGAGCCGGGATTATTCAATGCCAGTCACGGTATAATCTTTGTCCTCAACGGCTTTTTTCAGCACAGTGTCATCCACCGGCTTATCCAGCGTTACAACAGCGGTACCGGCGGTGTGGCTTACTTCGGCGGCGGAAACACCGTCCAGCGCTTCCAGTGCCTTTTTCACGGTTGCTTCGCAATGGCCGCACATCATGCCTTCAATTTTAATGGTCTTATTCATGGTCGTGTTCTCCTTTTTGCTTGTTTTGTGTGCTTTGCGTTTATGGTCATGTTTGGTGCTACGAATATCGAACAGGTTCAGCCGCAGTGCGTTGGAAACCACGCAGAAGCTGGACAGGCTCATGGCCGCAGCGCCGTACATCGGGTTCATCTGCCAGTGCAGCAGCGGGATAAAGACACCTGCCGCCAGGGGGATGCCCAACACATTGTAGGCAAAGGCCCAGAACAGGTTTTCGTGGATATTGTGCAGAGTAGCGCGGCTCAGGCGGATGGCGGCGGGCACATCGCTCAGGCGGCTCTTCATCAGCACAACGTCAGCGGCGTCAATCGCAACATCCGTACCGGCGCCAATGGCAATACCGACATCCGCGCGGGTCAGGGCCGGTGCATCGTTGATGCCATCGCCCACCATGGCCACGCGTCCCTTGTTTTTCAGGCTGCGGATCACAGCTTCCTTGCCATCGGGCAGCACACCGGCAATCACTTCGTCCACACCGGCCTGTGCACCAATGGCTTTGGCGGTGCGCTCGTTATCGCCGGTCAGCATCACAACACGGATGCCCATGCCCTGCAGTTCACGCACAGCCTGCGGGCTGTCCGCCTTGATGACGTCCGCCACCGCGATAACGCCCTGCATGGTGCCATCCTTGGCAAAGAACAGCGGGGTTTTGCCCTGGGCGGCCAGTGCTTCGGCGCTGGATGCCATCTTTTGCGGCACCGCCACGCCAAGGGTCTGCATCAGCTTGGCGTTGCCGCCGTACAGGGTACTGCCGTTCAGCACAGCCGTCAGGCCGTTGCCGGGCAGAGCCTGGAAATCTACCACCTCGGCGGGGGTCAGGTTATCCTCCTGTGCCTTTTGCAGCACAGCACGGGCCAGCGGGTGTTCACTCTTCTGCTCCAAGGCAGCGGCAAGGCTCATCAGTACCTGCTCCGTCACACCGTCTGCGGGCAGGATATCCGTCACGCGCGGCTCGCCGCTGGTGATGGTGCCAGTTTTATCCAGGGCAACGATCTCGGTTTTACCGGTCTGCTCCAGCGAAACCGCGGTTTTGAAGAGAATGCCGTTTTTAGCGCCCACACCATTGCCAACCATAATGGCAACCGGCGTTGCCAGGCCCAGCGCGCAGGGGCAGCTGATGACCAGCACTGAAATACCGCGGGCCAAGGCAAAACCGACCGTCTGCCCTGCCAGCAGCCAGACAATGGTGGTGATGACCGCCAGGGTGATGACGGTCGGCACAAACACACCGGAGACGCGGTCTGCAATTTTGGCAATGGGTGCCTTGGTGGCTGCGGCATCGCTGACCATCTGGATGATCTGAGCCAGCGTGGTATCCTGACCCACGCGGGTGGCACGGCAGCGCAAAAAGCCGGATTGGTTCAGGGTTGCGGCGCTCACGCTGTCGCCTTCGGCCTTATCCGCCGGGATGCTCTCACCGGTCAGGGCCGATTCGTTCACCGCGCTGCTGCCTTCCAGCACCACGCCGTCAACGGGGATATTCTCGCCGGGACGCACCACAAACACATCGCCCTGCTGCACCTGTTCGATGGGAACGGTAACTTCCGCCCCATTGCGCAGCAGCGTTGCGGTTTTGGGGGCCAGGTTCATCAGGCCTTTCAGGGCATCGGTGGTCTTGCCCTTGGAGCGGGCTTCCAACGTTTTGCCCACCGTGATCAAGGTCAGGATGGTTGCGGCGGATTCAAAATAAAACTCCTCCATATAGCCCATCACGGCCATGGCATCCCCCTGCACCTGGGCCACCGTCATGGCAAACAGAGCGTAAGTGCTGTAGCCAAAGGCCGCGGTAGCGCCAAGGGATACCAGGGTATCCATATTGGGGGCACGGTTCCACAGCGCCTTAAAGCCGCTGATAAAGAACTTTTGGTTGATGACCATGATGATAATGGTGAGCAGCATCTGTAAAATACCCATTGCCACATGGTTGCCCTGCATAAAGCCCGGCAGCGGCCAGTTCCATAGCATGTGCCCCATGGAGAAGTACATCAGCACCACCCAGAAGATCAGCGAGGCAATCAGGCGGCGTTTGAGGCGCGGGGTCTCGGTATCTTTTAAGGCATCTGCTGACGGCGCGGCGGACTGGGCGGCAGTGTTTTTAGGGCTTGCGCCATAGCCTGCGGCTTCCACTGCGGCCACAATATCTGCCGGAGCGGCGGTGCCCTCCACACCCATTGAGTTGGTCAGCAGGCTGACCGAGCAGGATGTTACGCCCGGCACTTTGCTGACGGCTTTTTCCACCCGGGCACTGCACGCGGCGCAGCTCATCCCGGTTACGTTATATTGTTCCACTTCTTTCCTCCTGCTTCCTCTCTTTTGCGGTAGTGATTCTATAATTCCTGTGTGATGATTGGTGAGTGGTTTCGCTTTGGTGTTTGAACACGGGTTGTTGATGTTTGAGTTGTTTCTATGGCAATACCGCATAATTCTAAGTGCCGATACGGCGAGCGAGGTGCGGCAGATGCTAAGCCAAAAGCGCAGATAATACTGGATGCTGCAAAGGTGAGCGCCGCCAGTGGCGGAAACAGCGAACCGAAGCAGGGGCAGCGGTCGCAGAGTGCGAGGGGCTTTTGCCCCGAAGCACGATGCGGGTACCGCAACCCGACATTATCGAGCATTTTGGCAACGCAGATGCCGTGCCGCAGCTGCCGGAGCGGTGCTTAAGCCGCAAGGCGGGAATTGTGCGGTGTTGCCCTATCCTCACTCCCATTTTGGTGAGCGGCTAGCCTGCCATTCGACGTATTATTGAGGTTACCATTTCTATCCACACTCTCCTTGCGGAGAGCGATACGTTGGGGGCAACCAAGGCCGATGCGGCATTTCTATCCACACCCTCTCACAGGGAATGACTGGAATTTATTCATGGCTCTGGTAATGTTACACAAACTTTTACCGATGTTTGTGAACAGAAAAACAATCGTACTGGGCACTGGCATGGCATTTTTGCTGGCTCAAACACTCGTGCATTTATTTCATGTTCTGCTTCTGCTATTTTGTGCAGGCAATGCTTATTTCATCAGTTTCTGCAGCGTTTTCAGCAGCTCATCCACAACTTCGTCATTCCCGGCACGGATACCATCCGCCACACAGGTGCGGATATGGTTTGCCAGCAGCTCACGGTTGAACGCGTTCATCG
>ULPU01066433.1_pt1 | contig 37653 bp, 28 predicted proteins | sample 1953821 | NCBI WGS metagenome assembly ULPU01 (sample SAMEA4835637, study PRJEB28245) | human gut metagenome | biome: gut microbiome; material: fecal sample | place: Denmark | collected 2008
CCGCACCGGCCTGTGGGCCTGGCGCGACAGTGCCGACCCCGCCGCCCCTCTCGTTCCCCTGCGCGGGGATGTACGGTTCCGGGATGTCAGCTTTGGTTACATTCCGGGCCAGACCACCCTGCATGATGTTACGCTGTACGCCAAACCGGGGCAGAAAATCGCCTTTGTCGGTTCCACCGGCGCAGGCAAAACCACGATTACCAACCTCATCAACCGCTTTTATGATATCACCTCCGGCACCATCACCTATGACGGCATTGATGTGCGCAAGATCCGCAAAAGTGATCTGCGCCGCAGCCTTGGCGTGGTGCTGCAGGACACCCATCTGTTCACCGGCACAGTGGCGGATAACATCCGCTTTGGCAAACTGGATGCAACCGACGAAGAGATCATCGCCGCCGCAAAAATTGCCAACGCGCACTCCTTTATCGAGCGCCTGCCCCAGGGGTACAACACCATGGTATCGGGCGATGGTGCCAACCTGAGCCAGGGCCAGCGCCAGCTGCTGGCCATTGCCCGCGCTGCTGTGGCCGACCCGCCGGTGCTGATTTTGGACGAAGCGACCTCCAGCATCGATACCCGCACCGAAGCTCTGATTGAAAAAGGTATGGACCGCCTGATGGAGGGCCGTACCGTCTTTGTTATCGCCCACCGGCTTTCCACCGTACGCAATTCCAACGCCATTATTGTGCTGGAACACGGCGGCATTGTGGAGCGCGGCAGCCATGATGAACTGCTGGCCCAAAAAGGCGAATACTACCAGCTGTACAACGGCATGTTTGAACTTGCATAAAGGCAACACCGCACAATTCCCGCCTTGCGGCTTAAGCACCGCTCCGGCAGCTGCGGCACGGCATCTGCGTTGCCAAAATGCTCGATAATGTCGGGTTGCGGTACCCGCATCGTGCTTCGGGGGCAAAAGCCCCTCGCACTCTGCGACCGCTGCCCCTGCTTCGGTTCGCTGTTTCCGCCACTGGCGGCGCTCACCTTTGCAGCATCCAGTATTATCTGCGCTTTTGGCTTGGCATCTGCCGCACCTCGCTCGCCGTATCGGCACTTAGAATTATGCGGTATTGCCTAAAATTCCTGCCAAGAAAAGTTCACATCCTTGTGGTAGAATAAATATTATGATGTTCAAGCAATATCGCCCATGGAAAGGGGACTACCCATGTCGCAGATGACAAAGCGCGCACTGGAAGCCTCGCTCAAGGAACTGCTGCGCCACAAACCGCTGGACAAAATCACAGTCAGCGACTTGACCGACCACTGCGGGGTCAACCGCATGACCTTTTATTACCACTTTAAGGATATTTACGACCTTGTGGAATGGTGCTGCGAGGAGGACGCTGCCCGCGCGCTGGCCGGGCAGAAAACCTATGATACCTGGCAGCAGGGCTTTTTGCAGATTCTGGAAGCCCTGCGGAAGGACAAAGCGTTTTTTACCAGCGTCTACCGTTCCATCAGCCGCGAACAGCTGGAAAATTATCTCTACCGCCTGACCTATGACCTGATGATGGGCGTTGTGGAGGAGCGCGCCGCCGGTATGACGGTTCGCCCGGAGGATAAAGAGTTTATCGCCAACTTTTATAAGTTCGCCTTTGTGGGGCTGACACTGGACTGGATCAAAAACGATATGCGTCAGGACCCCGCCCAGCTGGTGGAACAGCTTTCCACCCTGATTCACGGTGATGTGACCAAGGCGTTGGAAAAATGCCGCATTGATAAAAGCTGATGTACATCTTGCGTTAAGGGCCGAACCATGAAATGCACGATCTGCGAAAAACTAATGTAGGCCGTCATGGCCCCCACCATCTTCCGCTGTTTTCCCGCCCCTGTAACAAAAACTTCAAATTTTATACAAAACAGCCGCCGTGATAAAAATTTAATCACAGCGGCTGTTTTGCTGATTGTGAACCCTGCCTCCGCTGGTTATACTATAGACATTCCAAAAGGAACACCCCAGACAAACAACAGCAAACAATAAAACCAACGCAAGGAGGCTTTTTTATGTATTATTCCAGCGGTAACTATGAAGCTTTTGCCCGTCCCGAAAAACCGGAGGGCGTTGACCACAAGAGTGCCTACCTTATCGGCAGCGGCCTGGCCGCGCTGTCCGCCGCATGCTTTATGGTGCGTGACGGCCAGATGAAGGGCGAGCACATCCATGTGCTGGAGAAGGACCCCATCCCCGGTGGTGCCTGCGATGGCTACAAGTACCAGGACATCGGTTACGTTATGCGCGGCGGCCGTGAGATGGACAACCACTTCGAGTGCATGTGGGATTTGTTCCGCTCCATCCCCTCCATTGAGGATGAGAACGTCACCGTGCTGGACGAGTATTACTGGCTGAACAAGCACGATCCCAACTACAGCCTGTGCCGCGCCACCGTCAACTGCGGCGAGGATGCCCACACCGATGGCAAGTTCGGCCTGTCTGACAAGGGTGCCATGGAGATTTTGAAGCTGTTCATGACCCCGGACGAGCAGTTGTACGATAAAAAGATCACCGACTTCTTTGATGACGAAGTCCTGAACACCAACTTCTGGCTGTACTGGCGCACCATGTTCGCCTTTGAGAACTGGCATAGCGCCCTGGAGATGAAGCGCTACCTTCAGCGCTACATCCACCACATCGGCGGCCTGCCGGATTTCACCGCCCTGCGCTTTACCCGCTACAACCAGTATGAATCCATGATCCTGCCCATGGTCAAGTACCTGGAAAGCTATGGCGTGCAGTTCCATTACGGCGTCAAGGTGACCAACGTTGCCTTTGACTGCGCCAACGGCAAAAAGCAGGCCACCCGCATTGATACTCTGCGCGACGGCCACGAAGAGTGTATTGACCTGACCGAGAACGACCTGGTGTTCATCACCAACGGCGGCTGTGTCGAAAACTCCACCATTGGCAGCCAGACCACCGTTGCCCCCCTCAAGTTTGATCTGAAGGAAGGCGGCGGCTGGGATCTGTGGCGCAAGATCGCCGCCCAGGACCCCAGCTTCGGCCACCCGGACAAGTTCTGCTATGACCCGGAGCTGAGCAACTGGATGAGCGCCACCATCACCACGCTGGACCAGCGCATTGTGCCCTATATCAAAAAGATCTGCAAGCGCGATCCCTTCACCGGCAAGGTCGTCACCGGCGGCATTGTCTCCGTCAAGGATTCCAGCTGGCTGCTCAGCTGGACCCTGAACCGCCAGCAGCAGTTCCGCGACCAGCCCAAGGACCAGCTCTGCGTTTGGGTGTACAGTCTGTTCAGTGATAAGCCCGGCGATTACGTCAAGAAGCCCATGCGCGAATGCACCGGCGAGGAGATCTGCCAGGAATGGCTGTACCACATTGGTGTACCAGTTGACCAGATCGAGGATCTGGCTGCCAACAGTGCCAACACCGTGCCCTGCATGATGCCGTATATCGACGCTTTCTTTATGCCGCGCGCTGCCGGCGACCGCCCGGATGTTGTGCCCGAAGGCGCTGTGAATTTCGCTTTCATCGGCCAGTTTGCCGAGACCAAGCGCGATACCATCTTTACCACCGAGTATTCCATCCGCACCGGCATGGAAGCGGTTTACACCCTGCTGAACGTTGACCGCGGCGTACCGGAGGTCTGGGGCAGCGTATATGATATCCGCGACCTGCTGGATGCCACCGTAAAACTGCGCGACGGCAAAAAGGTCACCGATATGGAGATGAACGTTGTGCAGAAACTGGCCCTGAAAGAAGCTTTGAAGAAGCTGGAGGGCACCGAGATTGAAAAACTGCTGAAAGAATACAATGTGATCTGAAGCGTATCATCATTCTTCCATAAAAAACACTGCCCCGGCGGGATATCTTGTCCCGCCGGGGCGCTGCTTTATATGATTCTATTTAAGGCAACACCGCACAATTCCCGCCTTACGGCTTAAGCACCGCTCCGACGGCTGCGGCACGGCATCTGCGTTGCCAAAATGCTCGATAATGTCGGGTTGCGGTACCCGCATCGTGCTTCGGGGGCAAAAGCCCCTCGCACTCTGCGACCGCTGCCCCTGCTTCGGTTCGCTGTTTCCGCCACTGGCGGCGCTCACCTTTGCAGCATCCAGTATTATCTGCGCTTTTGGCCTAGCAGCTGCCGCACCTCGCTCGCCGTATCGGCACTTAGAATTATGCGGTATTGCCTTAACATTTGCGTTTGCAATCTATTCTGCTTACCCCAAAATTGCAAAGCTCTGTGCACCCAGCACCAGCTCATCGCCCTTCACTTCGGCTTTGCCGATCACATGCAGCACGCGGGTACCGTCTTCCAGCTTCAGGGGCAGTTCTGCTTCCTCGCGGGCGGGGTTCACCGCGCAGATCAGCTTGCCGCGCTCCCAGGCAAACGGGCGGTAGCTGCCCTTTGCCTTGGGGGCAAACCGCACATGGAACGGCGCATCGGAATCCAGATCCCGGTGGCTGTGGCGGAAGTTCAGCACCCCCTGCACGGTATGCCACAGGCTGTCAGGGTCTGCCTGCTGGGCAGCCACGGTGGGGGCGTCCGCGGCATCGTCCACCGGCAGGTACAGCTTGTCGGCTGCGGCGGTAGAAAATCCCTTGTTGGCGCTGTTATCCCACTGCATGGGGGTGCGGGAACCGGTGCGGAAATAGCCGCCCTCCTTGGTGGGCAGCGGCAGATAGCGCATGCCGATCTCATCGCCATAATACACAAACGGTGCGCCGGGCAGGGTAAACAGCATGGCGTAAGCAATTTTCAGCTCATCCGGGGTCAAACCGGCGGAGGGGCGGATGGTATCATGGTTGCAGGTAATCAAGCAGTACAGGCCGTCCTTGCGGGTCGCCTTGTAGCTGGGCAGCCAGTCATCCAGGAACTTGTCAATACCCGTGCCGGAATCCGCACAGAAATACGCCTTGCCGATGTTATGCGGGTCAGAATCTATTGCGCCATCATAATTGCGCATCAGCCAGCTGTAGCCATTGCCCTGCCATTCCAGCATAAAGTCCATATCAAAGCCGTTTTTCAGGGACTGGCGCGGCTGGTTCCATTCGCTCAACAGAGCGGCTTCGGGGTATTCCTTGTCCAGCATAGCGGCAATATCGCGCCAGATGGCACAGGTATACTTTTTGTGGTGGGTATCATTCTTGACCAGGCTGGATGCCATATCCACACGGAAACCATCGCAGCCCATATCCAGCCAAAAGCGCATCACATCCTTCACGGCTTCCACCGTTGCGCGCGGGCCGGGGGCGTCGGTGGGCATTTGCCACTTTTCGCGGCACTTGCCGTAACCATAGTTCAAAGCAGGCTGGCACTTGAAGAAGTTCAAAATATAAGTACCGTTGCGGTCGGTCTCGCCGCCAATGAACGGCATACCGTCACCGGCGCTAAAGCAGGAGTCCGTCCAGATATAGCGGTCGGAATACTCATTCTTTTCCGGCTTGCTGCTCTCCTTAAACCATGCGTGTTCCTCGCTGGTATGGCCGGGCACCAGGTCCAGCAGCACATGGATGCCCTTGGCATGAGCTGCTTCAAACAGTGCTTTGGCATCCGCGTTGGTGCCATAGCGGGGGGCAATCAGCTTATAATCGCGCACATCATACCCGGCGTCCTTGAACGGGGAATCAAAGCAGGGGTTGATCCAAAGGGCGTTGCACCCCAGCTCTTTGATGTAATCCAGCTTTTCGATAATCCCCTTCAGATCGCCGATGCCATCCCCGTTGGTATCATAAAAGCTTTGGGGGTAAATTTCGTAAAAAACTGCGTCTTTCAGCCATTGTTTCAAAACAATCCCTCCTATTATTTTCTGTCCCTCTGCGCGGAATCCGGCGCACCGTATGGTTCCCGCTGCACCGGGCAAAGTTCCACTTTTATCATACGGTTCCGCACGGCAGTTGTCAATCGTCTTTCACAAAAACAGACGCAGATATTTTTAATTTTCTGGTGCCGGTGCACAATTTTATCCGCTTATGGTGCATTCTGCTGCGTAACGCTGCTGTTCAGCATCCGGGCAAATTCGCGCGCAGCTGCGTTGGGAACACGGCCGCCATCCTGCACCAGCACAACATGACGGGTGGGGATTTCCTCTTTCAACTGGATGGTAAACACATCCCCCGCGGCCAGGGCGTCCTTGGCAAAATTCTGCGGCACATACCCCAGCCCCAGCCCGCTTTTGACCAGCGGCACCACCTGGTCGGTGGTAGCGGCCTCAGTATCCGGCTGCAAAACAAGATTGTTGCTTAAGTAAAACTGGTTATAGAACGCATAGGTCATCGTCTCGCTGCCCAGGCAGATCAGAGGGTATTGCTGCAGTTCTTTCAGCGCCCAGCGGCGGCCCTGCAAAAATTCAAAGTCCCTGCCGGCAATCAGAATTTCCTGGAACGGCATCAGCAGGGTACGGCGCATCGTGGATTCCAACCGGGCCGGGGTGGTGATCACACAAAGATCCACCAGCCCGCGCCCCAGCGCACGGATGGCCTGCGGGGTGGAATGGTTGGCAATACGCAGCCGCACGCCGGGGTAATGCCGGTGGAATTCCCGCAGCTTATCCAGCAAAAACACATTCAAAGCGGTCTCGCTGGCGCTAATAGTCAGCGCACCGCTTTCCAGCGCGGTAATGCCCGCCAGCTCGCTTTCCCCCGCCTGCAGCTGCTCCTGGGCGATTTCCACGTGGGCAAACAGCACCTCGCCCTCCGGCGTCATCGTCACGCCGCGGGTGCTGCGCACCAGCAGCTTGCAGCCCAGCTGTTCCTCCAGCCGGTTCAGGGCGCGGGTCACATTGGGCTGGCTCATGCGCAGCACATTGGCCGCGCGGGTTATACTGTGATATTTGCAGACATAGTAAAATAAGCGGTAATATTCATAGTTTACATTCACAGTTTTTCCTCTTTTCCTGCGTTTTGCCATATCAAATACAAATATTTTGCATGCGAAACATATATTTTACAAATGTGTTTTCCGACAGTATAATACAAACCGTTCCAGAAAACAAGGCATACCGGCAGGGTTCGTGCATACTCCCCCCAGGGTGTACCTGAAACGTCGAAAATTTAGAAACGCAGCCGGATTCCGCGTTAAAAATCCTTGGAATCCACAAAGGATTCCTGCGGCTTTTTGCCTCGAATCCATCGCACATTTGCGAAATCTTCGTCATTTTCTTCGTTTTCAGCTACACCAGGTAAGCAAGCGGCCCTGCCGGTATTGCCCAGGAAGGATGACACCATGCAGTATCAGGATATGACAAAAAAAGAAATGCAGCGGGAATACCACCGTCTGTGCCAGCGCTACTATGAGTACGAACAGCAGGGCCTGCAGCTGGATCTTTCCCGCGGAAAGCCTGCGCCGGAGCAGCTGGCACTTTCGCAGCGCATGCTGGGTGAACTGAACTCCCGCAGCGTGCTGGACAGTGAGGATGGCACCGACTGCCGCAATTACGGCGGGCTGGACGGCATTCCCGAAGCAAAAGCCCTGCTGGCCGGTATGATCGGCGCGCGGCCGGAGCAGGTCATGGTGGGCGGCAACAGCAGCCTGACCATGATGTTCGATATCCTCAGCCACGCCATGCTGGACGGCCTGCTGGGCGCAGAGCCGTGGGTGCAGGTCAAGGACCGCAAGTTCCTTTGCCCCGTGCCGGGTTATGACCGCCATTTTGCCATGACGGAGCATTTCGGCTTCCAGCTAATCCCCATCCCCATGCACAATGATGGCCCCGATATGGACATGATCGAAGACCTGGTCCAGCGGGATGCTTCCATCAAAGGCATCTGGTGCGTACCCAAGTACCAGAACCCCACCGGCATTGTGTTCAGCCCCATGGTGGTGGAGCGCTTTGCCCACCTGCAACCCGCAGCGCCGGATTTCCGCATTTTCTGGGATAACGCCTACTGCGTGCATGACCTTTACCCCAACGCCCCGGCCGTCCTGCCAGACATCCTGTCCGCCTGCGCCAATGCCGGGCACCCGGATATGGTGTATGAGTTCTGCTCCACCAGCAAGGTTTCCTTCCCCGGTGCAGGCATCAGCGGCGTGGCGGCAAGTTCCGCCAACCTGATCGATCTGCGCAAAGTGTGGAAGTTTGCCACCATCGGCCCCGATAAGCTCAACCAGCTGCGCCAGGCACGTTTTTTCCGCAATGAAAGCGGCATTGAAGCCCATATGGCACGCCATGCCCGCCTGCTGCGCCCCAAGTTCGAGCAGGTCATCTCCATTTTCCGCGAGGAACTGGACGGCAGTGGCATTGCCAGCTGGACGGAACCCCGCGGCGGCTACTTCCTTTCCTTCGATACCATGCCGGGCTGCGCGGCCCGCACGGTGGAGCTTTGCCGCCGGGCCGGTGTCAAATTCACCCCCGCCGGTTCCACCTGGCCCTATGGCCGCGACCCGCAGGACAGCAACATCCGTATTGCCCCCAGCTTTGCCAGCGCCGAGGAGATCGAACCTGCGGCCCGGCTGTTTACCATCTGCGTGCGGCTTGCCACACTGGAAAAGCTGGCGGCTACCCGCTTTGCATCCGAAACCGCCCTTGGCGCGGAGCGCATCGCCTGAATCTCCGCTCCTTGGCAGTTTTGCACAAACACCGTACCTTTCCCTCACCATCAAAACCGCATAAAACTGCAAGATTTGTTTGAAATCAAGAACTTTTCCGCATTTTTGGTCATTAAATTCAGCAATTAGCTCAATTTTCAGTGCGCTTTATTGTGCATCATACACAGTATTTTTAATCTGTCAGAATTACGGAATATCCAAAAGGCAGAATGTGCGGCAAGGGACTTACAAATGGCGGGGAATGGTGGTATTATGGCGGCATAAAGAACGCAGCAAGGAGGGTGCGGAAACGGAACATCGCCGTTTCCCCCTTTCTGTTTTTCTCCTTGGTGCGCTTTTTATCAGATAAATTCAAAACATAAAGCCAGCCCGGCGCACAAGCTGCCCCGCTGGCCAGAGGAGGCGGAATAATGAACGAACTGACCGCCGCCTTAAAAGAGGAGCTTAACGTTGATACGGCGTTTACCCTTCCCATTTTTGGCGGCATCGACATCCCGGAATCCATCGCGGTAAGCTGGGGCATCATGGCGTTTTTGGTGATCGTTTCGATTTTGCTCACACGCAATCTCAAAGTCAATCATATCAGCAAACGCCAGGCCATCCTGGAAACCGCTGTGGTAACCATGGATAACTTCTTCAAAGATCTGCTGGGCGAAGCCGGCAAACAGTATGTGCCGTACCTGATTACGGTTGCACTGTACATTGCCTGCTCCAACCTGATCGGCATCATTGGCCTCAAGCCCCCCACAAAGGACCTGAATGTTACCGCAGCGCTGGCTATTATGAGCATTGTGCTGATCGAATATTCCGGCATCCATGCAAAGGGCGGCAAGCGATTTGTACACAGCCTGGCGGAACCCATTGCCTTGATGACCCCCATGAACATTCTGGAAATCGCCATCCGGCCCACCAGCCTGTGCATGCGTTTGTTCGGCAACGTTCTGGGCGCATTTGTCATCATGGAACTCATCAAACTGGTGGTTCCGGTTTTTGTCCCCGCAATTTTCAGCCTGTATTTTGATTTGTTTGACGGTCTGATCCAAACCTATGTGTTTGTCTTCCTGACCTCCCTGTTCATGAAAGAAACGATGGAATGACCTGCGTTTTCTTTCCCACTTTTACATTATTATAAAAAGGAGTAATTTATTATGGCAAGTTTGGTAGCTTTGGGCGCTGGCATCGCAGCACTGACCGGCATTGGCGCCGGCATCGGCATTGGCATTGCAACCGGTAAGGCAGCGGAGGCCATCAGCCGCCAGCCGGAAGCTGAAAGCAAGATCAGCAAGAACCTGCTGCTGGGCGCCGCCCTGGCAGAAGGCACCGCCATTTTCGGCTTCGTTGTTGCCCTGCTCATCATCCTGTTCCTGGGCTGATAACGGAGGCATAAACGATGCTGACACTGAATTTGAATATTCTGTGGACGGTCGTCAACATTCTGGTTCTGTTTGTTCTGCTGCGCAAGTTTTTGTACCGTCCCGTTATGAACGTGATTGAGCAGCGCCAGAAGCAGATCGATGATGCGATCGCCGATGCAGAAGGCAAAAAGAACGACGCACAGGCTGTTTTGGCACAGGCGCAGGATAAACTGCAGAATGTGGATACCGAAGCTGCCCAGCGCCGCGAAGCCTACGAAAAGCAGGCTGAAAAAGAGAAAGAACAGCTTTTGCAGGACGCCCAGCGCCAGGCAGATGCGATTGTGGCCGAAGGCAAAGCCGCTGCCGAAGCAGAGCATGCCCGCCGCCTGCGCGATGCCAATGCTGAAACTTCCGCCCTGGCTCGCGATATGTGTGAAAAGCTGCTGGCGCGCAACCTGACGCAGCAGGACGATGCACGCCTGCTGGATGACCTGCTGCAGAAAGCGGGGGACAGCAATGGCAAGTGAATTCAGCCGTGAGTTTTTCTCCGCCAACCGCATTGTAAAGGCCGACCTGCATTGCGCCCGCCAGCCGCGGGAGCAGGACCTTGATAAGATCAAGGCCGAGCTGAAATCCCTGTACGATGCAACCGAAGTCCTGCTGGATGTCAGCGTGGATGAAAGCCTGCTTTCCGGCTATGTATTGCAGGTGGGCGACCGTGTGTTTGATAACTCCGGCCGCCATGCCCTGGACCAGATGACCGGCGACAAGCCCGACCTGGCCACCCTGAAGACCCGCGTAGAGGACTACAAGCCCGCCGCCAACACCGCCGAGGGAGGCACGGTTGTGTCCGCTGCCGACGGCATTGTTACCGTTGAAGGCATGGACCGCGCCGTGTACGGCGAGATTGTCACCTTTGAAAACGGTGCCAAGGGCATGGTGGAAAGTGTTGAGCCTTCCCACCTGGGCATTATGCTGTTTGATGGTGCCGAATCCGTCGGCGTGGGCACCCTGGTGACCCGTACCGGCAAGCGCGCCGGTATCCCCGTCGGCGAAGCCTTCCTGGGCCGCGTCATCAACCCGCTGGGCGAGCCCATCGACGGCAAGGGTGCCATCGAAGCCGTTGGTTACAACCCCATCGAGAAGCAGGCTCCCGGCATTCTGGAGCGCCAGAGCGTGGACACCCCGCTGCACACCGGCATTCTGTCCATCGACTCGATGTTCCCCATCGGCCGTGGCCAGCGTGAGTTGATCATCGGCGACCGCCAGACCGGCAAGACCTCCATCGCCACCGATACCATCCTGAACCAGAAAGATACCGGCGTGCTCTGCATCTACGTTGCCATCGGGCAGAAGGCTTCCTCCATTGCCCGCGTGGCCGAGGACCTGAAAAAGCATGGCGCTATGGGCTACACCACCATTGTGGCCGCCACCGCCAGCGACAGCGCCCCCCTGCAGTACATTGCCCCGTATGCCGGCACCGCACTGGCCGAATATTTTATGGCCCAGGGCAAGAGCGTGCTGATCGTCTATGACGACCTTTCCAAGCACGCCGTGGCATACCGTGCCATTTCCCTGCTGCTGCGCCGCTCCCCCGGCCGTGAGGCTTACCCCGGCGACGTTTTCTACCTGCATTCCCGTCTGCTGGAACGTTCCTGCCGTATGCGGGACGACCTGGGCGGCGGTTCCATCACCGCACTGCCCATTGTTGAAACCCAGGCAGGCGATGTTTCCGCCTATATTCCCACCAACGTTATTTCCATCACCGATGGCCAGATCTTCCTGGAGACCGCACTGTTCAACGCAGGCAACCGCCCGGCTGTCAACGTTGGCTTGTCGGTTTCCCGTGTCGGCGGCGCTGCCCAGACCAAGGCCATGAAAAAGGCCAACGCCAACCTGCGTATCGAGCTGGCCCAGTACAAGGATATGGAATCCTTCTCGCAGTTCAGCTCTGACCTGGACGCTGAGACCCGCCGCCAGCTGGAACACGGCAAGGCTTTGATGGAACTGCTGAAACAGCCGCTGTACCAGCCCAAATCCGACGCCGAGCAGGTCGTTTTGCTGACCCTCGCCGCCCACGGCGTGCTCGACGAGATCAAAACCGCCGAGCTGCGCCAGAAAACCTCCGCATTTGTGCGTCAGTTCCGCGCGGACCCGTCCGGCGTGATGGACGAGATCCAGGCTTCCGGTAAGCTCAGCCCCGAACAGGTGCAGACCATCCTGAACGCCTGGAACGCATTTGCGGGAGGCGATGCCCATGCCATCCACTAAGCTGCTCAAGGAGCGTATTGAGAGCATTCAGGACACCATGAAGATCACCAATGCCATGTACCTGATCTCCTCCTCCAAGCTGCGCAAGGCACGCAAAAATTACCAGTCGGTTTCGCCTTACTTTGAGCGCATGCAGATGACGATGACCCGCGTGCTGCCCCACCTGCCGGAAGAACCGGTCCACCCGTTCTTCCACACCCGCAACCCGGAATCTCCGCGCCGCGCCTATCTGGTGCTGACGGCGGACAAAGGCATGGCCGGTGCGTACAACCAGAATCTGCTCAAGTTTCTGAAATCGCACTGCGGCGATGACCCCAAGGCCCGCTTTTATGTGGTGGGCCAGACCGGCTACCGCGCCCTGCTGCACAAGGACCCCCGCCTGGTGGAAGATTTTCTGTACAGCGGCCAGGCCCCTACATTGCAGCGTGCGCGTGACATCACGGCGGACATGATCGATACGTTCAAGGCGGATGAGGTGGATGAGGTTTACCTCATCTACACCAAGATCCAGAACGCCCTGACCGCTGAACCGGTCATGTTGCAGCTGCTGCCGCTGGAACGCTCCCACTTTGCGCCGCTGCCGCCCGCACTGGGCGATCCCCATGGCGAGGTTGAGCTGTTCCCCGATGCGTGGTCGGTGTTCAAGCAGATGGCCCCCATCTACATGCACGGCATGATCTTCGGTGCCATGACCGAGAGCTATTGCGCCGAGCAGAGCGCCCGCATGACCGCCATGGATTCCGCCACCAAGAGCGCCACCGATATGATTCACGCGCTCCAGCTGGAGTATAACCGCACCCGCCAGGGTGCAATCACCCAGGAGATCACCGAGATCATCGGCGGTGCTTCTGCTGTGCAAACCAGCGACTATTAAACTTTTTGCACTGTATCCCCTATCGGGATACAATATTCAAACATTTATCTACTTCTGAAATTAAGGAAGAGGCTATCGTATGACACAGGGAACAATTATTCGTGTAGCAGGCCCCGTGGTGGACGTTCAGTTCACCGAGGGCAAGCTGCCTGCCCTGCAGGAAGCGCTGACAGTGACCGCTGAGGGCACCGAGCGCACGATGGAAGTAACGCAGCATGTGAACGAAACCACCGTTCGCTGCATTATGCTTTCTGCCAGCGAGGGTCTTGGCAAGGGGATGACCGTGAACGCACTGGGCCACGGCCTGACTGCCCCGGTGGGCGAAGCCACCCTGGGCCGCATGTTTGACCCCCTGGGCCGCCCCATTGACGGCAAAGGCCCCATGGCCGCAGACGTCCCTACCTGGCCCATCCATCGCAAGGCCCCCGGCTTTGAGGACCAGAAACCTGCAACCGAAATTCTGGAAACCGGCATCAAGGTCATTGACCTGCTGGCACCGTATGCCAAGGGCGGCAAGATCGGCCTGTTTGGCGGCGCCGGTGTTGGCAAAACCGTGCTGATCCAGGAGCTGATCCACAACGTAGCCACCGAGCACGGCGGCTACTCCATCTTTACCGGCGTTGGCGAGCGCAGCCGTGAGGGCTGTGACCTTTGGGGCGAAATGAACGCTTCCGGCGTTCTGAACAAGACCGCCCTGATCTTCGGCCAGATGAACGAACCGCCGGGAGCCCGTATGCGCGTTGCCGAAACCGGCCTGACCATGGCAGAATACTTCCGCGAGGAAAGCCACAAGGACGTGCTGCTGTTTATTGACAACATCTTCCGTTTTGTGCAGGCCGGCTCCGAAGTTTCCGCCCTGATGGGCCGTATGCCCTCCGCCGTTGGTTACCAGCCCACGCTGGCCAACGAGCTGGGTGCCCTGCAGGAGCGTATCACTTCCACCCGTGATGGGTCCATCACCTCGGTTCAGGCCGTTTATGTGCCTGCCGACGACCTGACCGACCCCGCCCCGGCCACCACCTTTGCCCACCTGGATGCCACTACCGTTCTGTCCCGTAAGATCGTGGAACAGGGTATCTACCCCGCCGTGGATCCGCTGGATTCCACCAGCCGCATCCTGGAAGCAGACATTGTGGGCGAGGAGCATTATCGCGTGGCCCGCAAGGTACAGGCTACCTTGCAGCGCTACCAGGAACTGCAGGACATTATCGCCATCCTTGGCATGGACGAACTGGACGACAACGATAAGCTGACCGTTGCCCGCGCCCGCAAAATCCAGAAATTCCTGTCCCAGCCGTTCTTCGTTGCCGAAAACTTTACCGGCCTGCCGGGCAAATATGTGCCCCTGGCCGAAACTGTCAAGGGCTTTGCCGCCATCGTGGACGGTCAGGTCGATGATCTGCCCGAATGGGCGTTCTTCAACGTGGGCACGCTGGACGATGCTCGCAAGAAGGCTGCCGAAAAGGGCGGTGTGGCCTGATGGAAAAGTTCATTCTGAACATCACGGCCAGCAGCGGCGAGTTTTTCCAGGGCGAGTGCGAAAGCCTGACCCTGCCCACCGCTGACGGCCAGTACGGCGTACAGGCCGGACACAGCCCGGTGCTGGTTGCCCTGGAAATGGGCATCATGCAGTTCACCGTGAACGGCGAAACCCGCAACGTACTGGTGGGCGATGGCATTGCCGAAGTGACCCCCGCTTACGTTGTGCTGCTGGTCGACAGCGCCGAGCGCCCGGAGGATATCGATAAGAACCGTGCCGAGGCCGCCCGCATCCGCGCCGAGGAACGCTTGCAGCACAAGCAGAGCATGCACGAGTATTACCAGAGCAAGATTGCCCTGAACCGTGCCATGCAGCGCCTGCAGGCTACTGCAAAATACAACCGCTGATTACCTTCCAACAAAGTTGCCACCCGTTCTGTGCAGGGGATCCCTGCGCAGAGCGGGTGGCTTTGTTTTATCCTGTATCTGCTTTCCGTCTTAATTTGTCTTACTTGTTATAGTAATTTTATGTCAAAATTAAGATTCAGTCTTTTTCTTGTTGACAAAGCAGCCCAAACTGTGTACAATCAGCAGTAAGGGAATGTCTTTTCCCCTCCCGGCCCATACTATGGTGTAGATACGCCATAACCATGTCCGGCAAACAGCAGCGGAACACGCTGCTTTACAGTCATAATTAAAGGAGGGAACCTTTTTATGGTTACCAAAATCAGCAATAATGATCTTTCCCAGGCCAAAGCACAGGGCGTGGCCGTTCTGGATTTTTCTGCAACCTGGTGCGGTCCCTGCCAGATGCTTGCCCCGGTCCTGCATGAGCTTGCCGATGAAGTTGGCAGCAAAGCCGCATTTTACAGCATTGATGTGGACGAAAACCGCCAGCTTGCCACCGAATACGGCATTTCCAGCATCCCCTGCCTGGTCGTACTGAAAAACGGCCAGGAATCCGCCCGCAGCGTCGGTTTCCTGCCCAAGCAGGCTTTGCAGGATATGTTGGATAAGTATATTTGAGAGATACGCACGGCCTAAAAAGGAGCAGTTCCCCTTCAGCGCAGCGGGCGCACATTGTGCGCCCCTACGGGTGGGGGTGCACCATAAATATTGCCGCACATTATAAAATGCGCTGTAGGGAACGGTCTTGAACGTTCCGAAAGCATGAGGAGAATACCATTCTTACTTTTGCTGCTACCTACAACACGATTTGGCTTCCCTTGAGGGAAGCTGTCCGCGCCGCGGACTGAAGGGTGGTTCCTTAAGCAGGGCCTAAATATTTACATTGTCCGCCACCCCGGCGGCCAGAGGGCTCTGTGTCCGCAGATGCATTTCGGAGGCCTCGCCCTACCGTGTAATTACCAACAAATGCTCAGTAAATTTTACGCCCGTCCGGGGCGTCGGAGACGCCGCCCCCTACAAGCGTTTATTGCTTCGTTGCAAATTTCCAATGCTCAACGTTGCAATGTTCCCGGCGGGGTCGGGTGACCCCGCCCTACCGGTTATTTTATGTCCGCAATGCATAATAAATTGCGCTGTAGGGAACGGTCTTGACCGTTCTGGCACCACAAAACATCTGCTCAAACCAACCTCGCCGCTCCCTTTCCCCACCTCCAATTCCTAATTCCACATTACCTCCTCACTCCTACTTCCTAACTCCTAACTAAAAAACGCCATGCTTTCTTCGGAAAGCATGGCGTTTTTCTTATTTCACTTTTTCCTCAATTGCGCAGGCATCATAGGGTTTCAGCTCCATGCTGCCCAAAGCGTTTTTGCCGCTCAACAGGTCTGCACCGGATTCCACCTGCACCTTAACTGCGCTCTGGGTGGTGTTGATGTAGAAATGGTAGCGCGCGTTCTCGCTTTCGCGGCAGTGGTATTCCACACCCTGCGGCAGGTCACGCAGGTGCACCTTGGCATCGGCCAAAGCTGCACGCAGCACAGCGGCGTTGCCGGCATCATCCAGACGCGCACCGATGTAATAAGCGTGCCCCTTGCCGAACACATGGTGGGTCACAGCCGCATGGCTGGAATAGAAATCCTGTCCATACACAGCCACCACCTCGGTACCCTCGGCAGGCTGCAGCAGTTCGCAGTAATCCTTGATGCTGCTCTGCTGGCTGCTTTTGACCCAGATGGCACGGTTGCCATCGCCGGGGTACAGGGTGTCCAGTTCGCTTGCGGTCACGCCAAACACTTCGCGCAGGCCGTCACCGGGGAACCCGCCCAGCCAACACAGGGTGCTTTCATCCACATAGCCCAGCAGATAGGTGGCCACAACGGTGCCGCCGTTTTCCACATATTCGCGGATCTTTTGTGCAAAACCAGGCTTGGTCATAAACAGCATGGGCAGCACCACCAGCTTATAGCGGTTCAGGTCTGCATCCACGCCCACAACGTCGGTTTCCACACCGCAGTGGTTCAGCTGGGCGTACAGCTGGCAGCAGGTTTCGCGCAGATTCTTCTGCTTGATCTGCATGCCCCAGGCGTCATCCAGCGCCCAGCGGTTGTCCCAGTCAAAGATCATGGCCGCGTCCGCTTTGGTCAGGCTGCCGCACACCGGGGTCAGGGCGGCCAGGGCTTCGTTGGTGGCGGTCACTTCGTTGAACACGCGGGTATCATCGCGGCCATCGTGGTCCACAACCGCGCCGTGGAACTGCTCAGAGCCGCCGCGGCCCTTGCGCCACTGGAAGTACTGCACGCCGTCCGCACCACAGGCCACTGTCTGGATAGCGCTCATCCGGTTCACGCCGGGGCGCTTGAGCTTATTATACTCGTGCCAGTTCACCAGGCTGGGGGTGCTTTCCATCAGCAAGAACGGCTTGTCCGGCTTGCAGCCGCGGATCAGCGCATGATCAAACGCCGTCATGCCCGCCGTCACGGTGGTGCTGCGGTCGGGGCGCCCCCAATGGGGGTAACTGTCCCAGCAGACAAAATCCAGCTCTCTTTGCAGCTTGTGGTAGTCCAATCCGGGGAAGTACTCCATCAGGTTCGTGGTAATGGGCACATTGGGGGTCCGCTTGCGCAGGATCGCCGTTTCGCTGTGTACATAGTCCATCATGTTCCAGGTGGTAAAGCGCCGCCAGTCCAGCTTCAGGCCGTTCAGGCTCTGCTCCCCGTTATCAAACGGCGGCTCCACCTCGTCAAAGTTGTCGTAGTGGTGGCTCCAGAAGCTAGTCCACCAGGCATGGTTCAGGGCATCAATGGTATGATACTTTTCTTTCAGCCAGCCGCGGAAGCGCTCTTGGCACAGCGGGCAGTAGCATTCGCCGCCCAGCTCATTGGAAATGTGCCACAAGATCAGGCCGGGGTGGTCGCCCACAGCGTCGATCATGTGGTTCAGCAGCTCCTCTACCTTCTGGCGGTAGATGGGGCTGGTCAGGCAGTGGTTGTGGCGCATGCCCTGGTGGTCCCGCACACCGTTGGACTGCACGCGCAGCACTTCGGGGTATTTGCGTGCCAGCCAGTTGGGCTTTGCACCAGTGGGCGTTGCCAGCTCGGTATAAATGCCCTGGTCATACAGTCGATCCATGATCTCGCGCAGCCAAGTAAAGTTATATTCCCCCTCGCGCGGCTCATATGCTGCCCAGGCAAACACACCCAGCGTAACGCTGTTCATTCCGGCCTTTTTCATCATGCGGATGTCCGCTTCAAGAATATCCGGGCGGTCCAGCCATTGATCCGGGTTATAGTCGCCGCCGCACAGCATCACAGGGGCTTTGGTGATAAAGTTCATAATGGATTCCCTTTCCTCTACACTGTAAAGCATAAAACAAAAATTAGGAATCGGAAACCCGAAAGACGGAACTGGCGGTCTGCACCGAAATTCCTCATTCCTGATTTCCAATTCCTAAGGCAATACCGCATAATTCTAAGTGCCGATACGACGAGCGAGGTGCGGCAGATGCTAAGCCAAAAGCGCAGATAATACTGGATGTCTTATCGAGCATTTTGGCAGCGCAGATGCCGTGCCGCAGCCGCCGGAGCGGTGCTTAAGCCGTAAGGCGGGAATTATGCGGTATTGCCATAATTATAGTAGATTCTGCAGCTATTGTGCCATGTGCCGTTGATGCAAAGGTTTAGCCCTTTGCTGCACCGGAGGTAATGCCCTCAACATAGAACTTCTGCATGATGACAAACAGGATGGAGATGGGGACAGCCACCAAAACACCGCCTGCGCAGAAACGGGAGAAGTAGCTGTTGACCAAAGCCTTTTGCAGCATGTTGTACAGGCCGATTGCCACCGTCCAGTCCGACGAAACGCCGGAGTTCAGGATCATCTTTGCCACAACAAAGTCGGTCCACGGCGTCAGGAAGGAGCTGATAATGGTGTACACCAGGATCGGGCGGGACATCGGGATGACGATCTGGAAGAAGATGCGCGCTTCCGAAGCGCCGTCCAGCTTGGCGGCCTCACGCAGTGCCACAGGCACCGTATCAAAAAAGCCCTTACAGATCAGGTAGCCCAGGCCGGAAGAGCCCGCGTATACCATGATCAGACCGGCGTAAGAGTTGGTCAGGTTCATGTACTTCAAAACAAAGTACACAGCGATCATGGCCAGAACGCCGGGGAACAGGTTGACGGTAACGGACAAGTTCTGCAGCAGCTTGCGGCCCTTGAAGCGGCAGCAGCTTATGGCGTAAGCCACCATCAACACAAAGCAGGTGGAGATCACACAGTTAAAGCATGCCACAACCAGGGTGTTCATGAACCAGCGCGGGAACTGTGCAACAGAGTCCGGCTGTGTCATAATGCTGACGTAGTTCCACATGGTAAAGCTTTCCGGCACAAAGCGGGTAAAGTTGATGCCCTTATCGGTGGAGAACGAGGTCAGCAGCAGCCAGGCGATGGGTACCAGCCAGATAAAAGCCAGCAGCGCCAGCACCAGATGGCGGATGACGGAGAAGATGCCTTTTTTCACTTTGCCCTGCTTGAGCTGCTTTTGCACAGCGGCAGAGGATACAGCAGTGGTACTCAAGAGAACGTCGCCTCCTTCTTATTGATAAAGTGGAAGCATACAACCGTAAACACGGCACACACAATGAACACCATAATGCCCAGCACGGCAGCCATCTTGTAGTTGTAGTAATCCTGCGTCAAGCGGAACAGCCAGGTAACCAGCAGGTCAATTTCCTTTGCGTTGGACTGTGCAAGGGCCTGGTTCTGGGTTACAAACACACCCTGCGTGAGCAGGTAAATGACGTTGAAGTTGTTGACGTTCTTGACGAAATCCGTTACCAGAGAGGGACCCTGCACGCTGAGCAGGTAGGGCAGCTTGATGCGGAAGAACATCTGCACCGGGTTGGCGCCGTCAATGCGGGCGGCCTCGATCATGTCAGCGGGAATGTTCATCAGCACGCCGGTAGCGATCAGCATCTGGTACGGCACGCCGATCCAGATATTGATCATGATGATGGTAAACATGGCCCAGCCCGGCTGGGTCAGGAACGGAATGTAAGAAAGGCCCTTATCCAGCAGGCCGATGTTATGCAGGAAGTCGGTAACGCCTGCATTGGCCATCATGGTATTGAAAATACCGTTGTTGGAGAAGAAGTTGCGCACCAGCAGCAGCGTAACGAACTGCGGCACCGCAATGGTCACCATGAACAGGGTACGCCAGAACTTGGGGAACTTGGTCTTTTTGTCGTTGATGAACATTGCCATCAAAATGCCGCCAAAGAAGTTGGTAAAGGTGGCAAAGAATGCCCAAACCAACGTCCAGGTTAAAACCTTGGCAAAGGAATAACTAAACGTGGAGGTCATTCCGCCGCCGCCAAACAGGGTAAAGAAGTTGTTCAGCCCAACCCAGGTAAACAGTTCATTGGGCGGCATGTGCTGCTGGTCATAGTTGGTGAACGCAACGGCGATCAGGATGAACAGCGGCACAATGGTGAACACCACAACGCCCAGAACTGGCAGGGTGAGCAGGGTCACATAGAACTTTTCGTTCAGGTAAACGTTGATATCCTGCACAAAGTTGTTGGTCTTTTTGCCAGCTTCACGGATCTTCTGCAGCTGATAGTTGGAAGATACCACCATCATGGCCGCTGCAATCAGGGCCGCGATCACGATAAAGGCGATCATGCTCATCAGCAGGATCTCAAACGAATTATCGTAATCGTTTACAACGTTTTTCATCGTGGCAACATCGAACACCATCTCCATTTTTACGGTGCCAAGGGTGCCGAACTTTGCCAGGTTGGGTACGCCAAAGAATGCCAGGAAATACAGCGCAAAGCCCTGTACAAATGTGACCAGAAGCGCCTTCATCAGCTGGCCGTGGCCAATGTAGCCCAGACCCCATACAAAGAAGGATAGTTTGGTAAAGATATCGCCGTGCACAAAGTCATGACCAAATTTCTGCAAAAAATTGGGTTCCTTTGGTTCCGTGTGCAGGGCCGCAGCAGCGGATTTTGCCACAGGAATCTCTCCTTTCCAACGCGGTTACGCCAAACGGCCCACACGCGCCCGGCAACCGTTCCGGACCGTTTGTGGGCCGTTGTTTTAGTGTATCAATGCAGCTTTTTTCGTTTTAACAATTACTGGGTAACCGGTGCGGTGATGCCAGCAACAGCATCTTCAATCAGGGTCTGGGGATCCTTGCCATCGGGGTTGCCGTTGACACAGATCTGGCCGAGGGTTTCAGCAGAAGCCCAGTAGTTGCCGCCGACGCGCTGCAGGTTAGCGTACTCAGACTGAGCAACAACAGCGGTCAGAGCCGGAGAAGAAGCGGCTGCCAGAGCATTGGTGTTGGAGGGGCCCTGTGCACGCTGCTGGAAGCGGAGGGTCTCGTTCTCTTCGTTGGTAACGTAATCAGCCAGCAGCATGGCAGCACCAACGTTAGCGCTGTGGGGGTTGACGCCGATCAATTTGAAGCCGGAGAAGGAAGCCATCTGGACCTGCTCGCCGTTCAGGGTATAGGTAGGCAGCTTGCAGGCAGCGTAATTATCGCCCCAAACTTCAGCAGCGTCGTTTGCACGCCAGGTGCCGTTAACGCCGGCAACCAGGGTGCCGTCCTTCAGCTTGCCGGTGAACTCTTCATCCTTCAGGGCGAGGAAGCCGGGGTTCTTGCAGATATCGATGACAGCCTGGGTAACGTCAGCGCCCGGAGCTTCGTTCCAGTTGCAGACGGTGTTCACGCCGTCATCAGCCAGGCTCAGGTTCAGGCCAGCGCCAGCATAGAAGCTGTACAGGTACCAGCCGTTAGCAACGTCCATCGAGACTTTCTTGCCTGCGGCGGCTGCCTTCTCCATCATCGTGTCAAGGCTCTTGACGTCATCCTCGGTGAAGAAGGACTTATCATAGAACATGAAGTAGCCGTTATCAGCGGTCAGGGGGTAAGCATACAGCTTGCCGTTCAGGGTTGCAGCGTCAACAGAAGCTGCAGTGTTGCGGCTCTTGATGTCGTCAGCGTTCAGCTGAACTTCCTGCAGGGCGCCTGCCTGAACCAGCTCGTTCAGCTGGTCATCAGCAAATGCGTAAACATCAGCAGCGGCGGTGGGGTCGGTCAGGACGGTATCCTTAGCTTCCTTTTCGGACTGAGCGCCCAGGTTGATGGTGATCTTGCCGCCGTAATTGCCGTATTCTTTGATAAAGTTGTCAGCGATGGTGCGCAGCAGTTCCTGGTCTTCCTCGGCGCCCCACATGGTCAGGGTAACGTCGTTGGCGAAAGCAGCGGCTGCAGCCTGCTGCAGAACGTCACCATCGTCAGCTGCGGTGCTGTCGGTGGAGGCGGCTTCGCTGGAAGCTGCAGTGCTGGTGGACTCTGCAGCGGAAGAGGCAGTTGCGGTGCTGCCGCATGCTGCCAGGGACAGTGCCATCAAGGCAGCTGTTGCAAGTGCGAGTTGCTTTTTCATAATCATTCTCCTTCATCTGCTATATCACAAGCTTCTCAAGGTTGCGCATCATCGTTGCGCAGCTTTGTTTCACAACTTAAGGATACACAATTCTATTTTCAGTGTCAATGTTCATAATCAACATGTTTTGCCATGTTTTCTTGTGCATTTTTCACGGCCTGTTACACTTTTGTAACAATGTCGAATTTTGTATGCGCAACGTAGCGCAACTTTAGTACAGGCTTTTTAACAACAATCAGCCTTTCCTGGTGCACACGCTGTGCGCGCAGGAAAGGCTGTATCAATCATCATATTTTATAATATTGGTAATATTATCTATTTTGTGGACTCGCGCAAAATCACCTGATATCCCTGCATCTGGCGCAATGCGATTTGCTTGCCCGCCAAAATATCCAGCAGCATCCGGCATGCCGTGGCGCCCAGGCGCTCGCCGTCAAACTGAGCGGCCGAGATCTGCGGGGTTGAGCTGATCAGCAGCTCACTATCATAAAAGCTGGCCAGTTTCACCTGTTCCGGTACCTTGATGTGCCGGGCGCGCAGCTCCTGCAGCACCGCGGCCGCCATGCTGTCGTCCGCGCAGAGCAGGCATTCGGGCTTTTGCTCCAGCGCACCTTCCAATGCATCGATCCGCTGTTCGCTGGTTTCAATGCCAGTCCAAATCAATTTCTGGTCCACCTGCACCCCACAGTCGGAAAATCCGCGCAGGTAGCCGCGCAACCGGTCCTCGTTGACGGTATAGTTGGTGCAGCCGCCCATATAGGCAATGCGGCGCATGCCCAGCTGCAGCAGCAGGCGGGTCATCTCGGCGGTCGCTCCTACCTGGTCGTTATCCACCTGGGGCACCTTATCGTCATCCACGCGGCCAATGGCCACAAAAGGCACGTTGTAGCGCTGCAAAGTCTGCACACATTCATCGTGCAGCATCGTACGGGACAAAATCACGCCATCCACCTTGTGGGATTCCAGCTGGCGTTCCAGCTGGCCAACATCGGTTTCTCCCGCATAGCACAGCAGCAGGTCATACCCGCGCTGGGCCGCCATGTTCCACACACCGCCCATGCACTTGCGCAGGAACGGCAAGTCCAGCCGCATAAAATGCTTGGGGATCACCAGCGCAAGGTTGTTGGTTGGGCCCTGCTGCGCAGTGCGCAGCGGCGCAGCTGCATCCTGGCGGCCCTTGCCGATATAATCGAACACACGCGCGCGGGTAGCCTCGCTCACGCGGCCCTTGCCGGATATTGCGCGGGATACCGTTGTTTTTGATATATTCAATGCCTCCGCCACTTCCGCGATGGTCACTTCATCACGCTTACCTGCCATTCAGCACCCTCCTTTTCCCATGTTGCGCATGTGTTGCGCACCAATAACAGCATATGTGTTTGTTGTACATTTGTCAATCTGCAAACAGCACAAAAAAAGCCTGCCAGATTTGGCAGGCTTGCCGCGCAGTACAGCCGTTCCAAGCATAGGCGGATGGCCGCTGCCCGGAATCTCTCCCGAAATTTTTCGTGTATTAAAAATTCTGTTGTGAGCATAGGGGCGCACATTGTGCGCCCGCCGCCTTGACATAGCAACGCACATTTATGTCATACACATGGCAAACCTCCGTGGGCGAACGCTGTTCGCCCTTACGGAGCATCTTTGTTTCCCTGACGTTTTCGATAGGTGTTGTGCTGCTTAGGCAATACCGCATAATTCTAAGTGCCGATACGGCGAGCGAGGTGCGGCAGCTGCCGGAGCGGTGCTTAAGCCGCAAGGCGGGAATTATGCGGTGTTGCCCTTATTTTTTCTGCGGTTCGCCGTTGGCAATATCGCGCACAACCTCACCCGCAATGATCAACCCCGCGGCGGCGGGCACAAAGGCGTTGCTGCCGGGAACCTGGCGGCGCTGGGTACATTTGCGGGCCGTGTCGGGCGGACAGATGCAATGGGTGTGGCAGCTGATGGTCATATCATCAATGGGGGTCAGTGCAGGCTCTTTGGAGTATACCACCTTCAGGTGCTTGACCCCGCGCTTGCGCAGCTCGGCGCGCATTACGCGGGCCAGCGGGCAGACGGAGGTATCGTAAATATCCGCAACTTCCAGGGCGGAAGCATCCAGCTTGTTGCCCGCGCCCATGCAGCTGATGATGGGCGTGCCCGTTGCCTGCGCCTGCATGACCAGTTCTAGCTTGCCCTTTACCGTGTCGATGGCATCGACCACATAGTCGTACTGGCTGAAATCGAACTGGTCGGCGGTGTCTGGCATGTAGAACGTCTTATAGGTGTTCACCACGGCGTCCGGGTTGATATCATGGATGCGCTCTTCCGCCACATCCACCTTGTATTTGCCCACCGTTTTGCGGGTGGCCAGGATCTGGCGGTTCAGGTTGGTCAGGCAGACCTTGTCGTCATCAATCAGGTCCAGCGTGCCAATGCCGCTGCGTGCCAGTGCTTCCACCGTATAGCCTCCAACACCGCCAACGCCAAACACGGCCACACGGGCGTTGTACAGGCGCTCCATTGCCTCCTTGCCAAACAACAACTGCGTTCTTGAAAACTGATTCAGCATACTGCCTGCTCCCCCACGGTTTTGTAAATTAACAAACAAATGGGCGGGTTCGCGCCCGCCCAACCTATCAAATCGGTAGTCTTTTCAAATTATAAAGCGCAGCATACAAAAAGTCAAGGGGAAGCCCTGCGCAGAGCTTCCCCCTGACATATGTTTTGCATTTTACAACTCGCTGCCGTTTGTGGCGATCACATGGGCGTACCACGCAGCGGAATCCTTGGGGATGCGTTCCATGGTGCGGTAGTCCACATAAATCAGCCCAAAGCGCTTGCTGTAGCCTTCGGCCCACTCATAGTTATCCATGATCGACCAGTAGGTATAACCGATCAGCGGGTAGCCCTCCTGCAAGGCGCGGCGGGCGGCCAGCAGGTGGCGGTGCACATAATCAATGCGCTGCGGGTCGTGCACTTTACCGTCCAGCATCACAAAATCTGTGTTGGCCATGCCGTTCTCGGTAATCAGGATAGGCCGGCCATACCGCTGGTTCAAAAAGCGGATGGCCCAATAGATGCAGTCCGGCGTGATGGGCCATTCCATCGCAGTGCGCGGACTGCCCTGCCAGGTGTTGGCGGTATACTCGCTGCCCGGCTGCTGGGCCGCGCAGGCATTGTAGACGTTAAAGCCCAGGTAATCCAGCGGCTGGTGCAGCAGCTCCAGTTCCTGCGGGGTGAACACATCCGCCCCCAGGGCTTTGGCCATCGGCTCCGGCACCCTGCCCAGCAGAACGGGGTCGCACCACCAGCTGATGGAATAGCAGCCTTCCACCTCCATCGTCCGGTGGTAAGCTTCGGCGATGGCGGCTTCGCTTTCGTCCCCGCAGGGCGAAAACACCGGTCCGGTGGGAGCATACCCCACCTTAGGCGGCAGCTTTGCATACTGGCGGATGGTCTGTACCGCTTTGGCATGGGCCAAAAGTACATGGCGGGTCACGGGGCGCAGGCTGGCCGGTTCATCAAGGAACGGCGCATGCCGCCCCTGCAGATGGCCGATCCCCACAAAGCACTGCGGCTCGTTCAGGGTCATCCAATACTGTACCTGGTCAGACAGGGCTTCCACCACAATTTTGGTGTACGCTGCAAACCAATCCGGGATCTGCGGGTTCTTCCATCCGCCCTGCAAATACAGCGCATACGGCAAATCCCAATGGTACAGCGTTACCATCGGCTCAATGCCCGCGGCTTTCAGCTCCCGCACAAGGCTTTGATAGAACTCAATGCCTTTCTGGTTGATTTTTTCCGTGCCATCGGGCAGGATGCGGGACCAGCTGACCGAGAAGCGGTAGCTTTTCAGCCCCATCTTTTTCATCAGGGCCACATCTTCACGGTAGCGGTGGTAGTGGTCGCACGCCTGCAGAGGGCCCTCGTTATATTTGGTGTGGCCGGGGTACAGCACATCCCAGATGCTCGGCCCGCGGCCATCCTCATTCCAGGCGCCTTCCACCTGTGCCGCTGCCGATGCCGCACCCCACAAAAAGTCTTTCGGGAATTCCATTTTGTCACCTCTGCTGCTGAGATATTTTATCAATCTATTTTGTGTATCCTAGGGTGTATCTGAAAAAGTAAAAGCATCAAGAAGTCAAAAATTCATAGAAAAATCAGAAATCGCGAAAACCACATTAGAAATTGTATTTAGGGCAATACCACATAATTCTAAGTGCCGATACGGCGAGCGAGGTGCGGCAGATGCCGGAGCGGTGCTTAAGCCGTCAGGCGGGAATTGTGCGGTGTTGCCTTAGATGTTTTTCGTTACCCAATCCCGTAGGGGCGCACATTGTGCGCCCGTTGCCTTGCGGCGAATGATGTGGCGCGGCCCGTCCGCGGGACGATGCAAGCATCGTCCCCTACAAATATTGGCAGCGTTTATAGCAACCGGCAGGGTCTCTCCCCAGCGCGATGAGGGCATCGTTCCCTACAGATCAAACCGCCGGGCCTTGCCCTTACCGCAAAATTCCTAATTACTCATTTCTAATTACTCATTCCTAATTTCTAATTCTCCCATCCAACTCCTCACTCCTACCCCCTAACTCACTTCATGAGCATTTCAGCCGCCTTCGCCAGCTCCGCGTTCACCGCATCGGCTTCCGCTTCGCTCTTGCCCACGGCGGACAGATACACTTTGATTTTCGGCTCGGTGCCGGAGGGGCGCACCATCAGCTTGTGGCCGCCCGCCAGGTGGTATTCCAGCACGTTGGCGCGGGGCAGGCCGGTACCATCGGTATCATAATCCGCAACACGCTCCACCGCAGAGCCCGCAATCTCTTTGGGCGGGTCGGCGCGCAGAGTCTTCATCAGGTTCTGCATGGTGTACATGCCGGTTTCGCCCTCAAAGGCAAAGCTGCACAGGGCGTTGCGGTAATAGCCAAACTCTTTGTACAGCGCTTCAATGGCATCCAGCAGCGTCATGCCCTGCTGGGCATACCAGGCGGCGGCTTCACACACCAGCAGCGTGGCGTTCACGGCATCCTTATCCCGCACATGTCCGCCGGACAGGTAACCATAGCTCTCCTCAAAGCCAAAGATATAGCGTTCCACATGGTCCTCTGCTTCCAGCTTGCCGATCTGCTCGCCGATGAACTTAAAGCCCGTCAGGGTGCGGCGCAGCTCCACGCCGTACTTTTTGGCAACCGGCGTTGCCATATCGGTGGAAACAATGGTGGTCACGGCCACGGGATCCTTGGGCATGGTGCCGCGGGCCAGGCGTGTGCGGCAGATATAATCCAGCAGGATAATGCCCATCTCGTTGCCGGTGATCAGCCGGTAGCCGCCCTTGCCGTCCGGCACAGCGGTGCCGCAGCGGTCACAGTCGGGGTCGGTGCCAAGCAGTAGATCCGGGTGTACTTTATCGCACAGTTCCAGGCCTTTCTGCATGGCTTCGCGGATTTCCGGGTTGGGATACGGGCAGGTGGGGAAATTCCCATCCGGTGTTTCCTGCTCCGGCACCACCGTCACATGGGTCACACCCAGCTTGGCCAGCAGTTTTTTTACGCACTCCAGGCCGGTGCCGTTCAGCGGGGTGTACACCAGCTTGAGCTGCTCAATGCCGGTGCCATCGCCAACGCGTTGGTCATATACAGCCTGTACAAAATCATCCAGGCATTTGTCGTCAATGCTCACAATGCGGCCTGCCTGCACACCGGCTTCATAATCCACCAGCTTTACGCCGTCAAAGCAGTCCACTTTTTCGATTGCAGCCAGAATTTTATCTGCCACTTCCAGCGTGATCTGGCAGCCATCGGCGCCATACACTTTATAGCCGTTGTACTTGGCCGGGTTGTGGCTGGCTGTAATGCAGACGCCTGCCCCGCAGCCCAGATAGCGCACCGCCCAGGAAAGTGCGGGCGTGGGCTCCAGCCGCGGGTACACGCAGGCGGTAATGCCGTTTGCCGCCAGCACGCGGGCAGCTTCGCGGGTGAACAGTTCGCCGTTATTGCGGCTGTCATGCGCAATGGCGATCTTTTTGGGCAGGTCGGTCGCGTTCAGGTAATCGGCCAGGCCCTGGGTGGCCTTGCGCACCGTGTACAGGTTCATGCGGTTGGTGCCCGCCCCCAGCACACCGCGCAGGCCGCCGGTGCCAAATTCCAGGTCACGGTAAAAACGGTCCGTGATAGCAGCATCATCCCCGGCAATGCCGTGCAGTTCTTCCGCCACAGCGGTATCCAGTTCCGGTTGGGCCAGCCAACGGTCATACAGTTCTTTCGCTGTATTCATAACAGCACCTTCTTCCTCAAAGTCAGTTTCAGGAAGTGTTCGTTATTTATCAAACATTTACACAGCCTTTATTATAGCAGATACTTGGCCGCAAAAAAAGCCGCGGCGGGTAAAAATTTTACCAGTCGCGGAAATTATACATTTTGGGCAATACCGCATAATTCTAAGTGCCGATACGGCGAGCGAGGTGCGGCAGATGCCAAGCCAAAAGCGCAGATAAGACTGGATGTCTTATCGAGCATTTTGGCAACGCAGATGCCGTGCCGCAGCCGCCGAAGCGGTGCTTAAGCCGCAAGGCGGGAATTGTGCGGTGTTGCCTTTGTATTTTTCTTTCGTTTACACCGTATCGCGCAGCACACCGGCGTGTTCCAGCCCCACCATCACCACGGGGATCAGCACCAGCTGCAACACAATGCCCGGCAGCGCGGTGGCAAATGCACCGGCAATGAACATCTGCATGGTAAAGCCATTGCCGCCAAGGCCCAGCAGCACGGTTTGGGCCACGCCCCACACAGCGCGCCCGGCCAGCATGGCGGGCACCAGCGCCATATAAACGCCCGCCACGCCGCGCTTGTTCAGCTTGGCATACAGCAGGCCGATCACCGCGCCATAGGCAGCCAGCTCAAACGCCATGCCAATGCCGGTGGGGTACAGCACCGGCATGCCAAACAGCAGCCCGCGCAGCAGCGGCATTACCGCGCCAACGGCCAGGCCATACGGCCAGCCGCATACCATGCCGCACAGCAGCACGGGAATGTGCATCGGCAGCAGCATTTTGCCGATCTGCGGGATCTGCCCGGTGATAAGCGGCAGCACCAGGCCCAGGGCCAAAAACAGGGCGGAAAGGGTCAGCTTACGGGTGGATGTTTTCATGATCCAAACTCCTCACATTCTATTTTTTTATTTGATTCCACAGTTTGACAGCAGCAGAACACCATGATACGATGATGATAAAACAGAGATAAAGAAAGAGGTTTTCTTTTATGGAAATTCTTGTGATTGACGGACAGGGCGGCGGGCTGGGCCGCCAGCTGGTTGCCGCCGTTAAAAAGGCCGTTCCGCAGGCGGTGGTAACGGCCATTGGCACCAACAGCGCGGCCACTTCCGCCATGCTGAAAGCCGGGGCTGACCGCGCTGCCACCGGCGAGAACGCCGTGGTGGTGGGCTGCCGCCGGGCGGATGTCATTTTGGGGCCCATCGGCATTGTGATGGCCGACGCCCTGCTGGGCGAAATCACCCCCGCCATGGCGCAGGCCGTAGCCCAAAGCGATGCCCGCCGTATCCTGATCCCCGCCAACCGGTGCGATACCCTGGTGGTCGGGGTGAGCGCCCCCATCGGCACCCTGGTGGAGCAGGCCGCCGCGGCCGTGCTGGACGGCTGCCGAAACTAAAGCGTATCGGAAAACCGCATAAAAATCCACAAAAACAAAATGCAGAAAATATCCCGTCCCCCTGCTGGGGAACACGATACCTTCTGCATATCTATCATCAAAGCAATATCAAGTTGTCATCTGCCATACGGTGCAGCATGCACCAGGATGTTGGGCGCTTCTGCGCCGCAAGGCCGGCTTCCTGCCGGTTGATTGATATTATTATAGTATAAGGCCGTGTGCTGCGTCAAGCCCACCGCCGGAGGAACTGCCATGAAACTGATGATTGTATCCGACCTGCACGGTTCGGCTTTTTATTGCAGGCAGCTGCTTGCCGCCATGGAGCGCGAGCAGCCGGACAAGCTGTTGCTGCTGGGGGATATTCTGTACCACGGTCCCCGCAACGACCTGCCGGAGGGCTATGCCCCCAAAGAGGTAATTGCCATGCTGAATCCCCTGCGGGAGCGGCTGCTGTGCGTGCGCGGCAACTGCGATACCGAGGTGGACCAGATGGTGCTGGACTTCCCGATTTTGGCCGACTATGCCCTGCTGTATGCCGGTTCCCGCACAGTGTTTGCCACCCACGGCCACCATTACAACACGGCCTGCCCGCCGCCGCTTGCCAAGGGGGATATTTTGCTGCACGGCCACACTCATGTGCCCGCCTGGCAGGAATTTGGCAGCGGCAATTTGTATCTGAACCCTGGTTCCGTTGCCATCCCGAAGGAAAACAGCGCCCATTCCTATATGATGCTGACCGATTCCGGCTTTGCCTGGAAAGATCTTGAAGGCAGCATATACCATACACTCGCATTGGATTGCCCAAACTGCGGTTGAATCAATCGCTTGTGCGGTGTAAAATAAAGTGGGGTGGGATTCTTTTGTCCCACGCGCCAACAACCATACAGATTTCATCATATAAAGGCAATACCGCATAATTCTAAGTGCCGATACGGCGAGCGAGGTGCGGCAGATGCTAAGCCAAAAGCGCAGATAATACTGGATGCTGCAAAGGTGAGCGCCGCCAGTGGCGGAAACAGCGAACCGAAGCAGGGACAGCGGTCGCAGAGTGCAAGGGGCTTTTGCCCCCGAAGCACGATGCGGGTACCGCAACCCGACATTATCGAGCATTTTGGCAACGCAGATGCCGTGCCGCAGCCGCCGGAGCGGTGCTTAAGCCGTCAGGCGGGAATTGTGCGGTGTTGCCTAAACATAAAAGGATGGTTCTATCCCATGCAAATTGAACAGCTTTTTGATTTTCTGCACCGGTCAGTGTCGCCGTTCCACGCGGTACACACTGCAGCCCAGCTGCTGGATGCCGCCGGTTACACCCGCCTGGAGGAAGCCGAATACTGGAATTTGGAACCGGAACACGGTTATTATGTGACCCGCAACGAAAGTTCCATCATTGCCTGGCGGGTGCCTGCCCACGCCATTGGCGGCTGGCGCATTGCTGCCAGCCATTCCGACTCCCCCACCTGGCGCATCAAGAACACCAACGTGAACGCTGCGGGCTGCATCAAGCTGAACGTGGAAGGCTACGGCGGAATGATTATGTCCACCTGGCTGGACCGTCCGCTTTCCGCCGCTGGGCGTGTGCTGGTGCGGGATGAAGCCGCCGGTACGCTGGAAAGCCGCCTGGTGGACCTGGACCGTGATCTGCTGGTCATCCCATCGCTGGCCATCCACATGGACCGCACGCTGAACAGCGGCCACGCCTTTAACCCCCAGGTGGACATGCAGCCCCTATACGGGCTGGAGGGTTCCAAGCCCTTCCCCGCCCTGCTGGCTGAGGCCGCCGGTGTGAAAGAAGAGGACATTGTGGACTTTGACCTTTCGCTTTACACCCGCCAGGCACCCACCCGCATTGGGCCGGACGGCGAGCTGTTCATGGCCCCCCGCATTGACGACCTGGAGTGTGCCGCCACCACCCTGTACGGCTTTTTGGACGCCGCCCCTGAGACCGACAGCGCTTGCGCCCCGGTCTGGGCGATGTTTGATAACGAAGAAGTGGGCAGCAGCACCCGCCAGGGCGCAGACAGCAGCTTTTTGCGCGATGTGCTCGACCGCATCCTGAATGCGATCCCCCACAGTGCCCAGGCACAGGCCCAGGCATTTGCCAACAGCTTTGTGCTCAGCGCCGATAATGCCCACGCCGTTCACCCCAATTTTGCTGATAAGGCTGACCCCTGCAACAAGGTCATTTTGGGCAAGGGTGTTGTGGTCAAAGTCAATGCCAGCCAGAAATACACCACCAGCGGCCTGACCGGCGCGATTTTTAAGGAGATCTGCCGCAAGAACAACGTTCCTGTGCAGGTGTTTGCCAACCGTGCCGACCTGCCGGGCGGCAGCACGCTGGGCAACCTGCAAAGCCATACCGTGCCGGTTCCCATGGTAGATATTGGCCTGGCCCAGCTGGCCATGCACAGTGCGGTGGAAACCGCCGCGGTGGCCGATGCTGACGCCATGGTGCGGGCCGTTGCCGGGTTCTACCGCGTCCACCTGCGCAGCCTGGGCGATGCCCGCTATACGCTGGAATGAGCAGCACAGTCGGGCGCTATGCGCCAAGCCCCAGCGGGCGGATGCACCTGGGCAACCTGTGCTGCTGCCTGCTGGCGTGGCTTTCGGCCAAAAGCAGCGGCGGCAAGGTTGTGCTGCGCATTGAGGATCTGGATGCCGTGCGCTGCCCGCGCGAATTTGCTGATCTGCTGGAAGCCGACCTTGCCTGGCTCGGCCTTGCCGCAGATGAAGGCGGCAGCAAGGGCGGCCCTCGCGGCCCCTATTACCAGAGCGAGCGCAGCGCTATCTATGAAGAATATTACCAAAAGCTGGTGCGCAAAGGGCTGGTTTACCCCTGCTTTTGCAGCCGCAGCCAGCTGCACGCCGCCGATGCCCCCCACCGCTCCGATGGGAAGGTGGTATACGCCGGGACCTGCCGGAACCTGACGCCGGAAGAGATCGTTCTGCGCACCGCCAGGCGCAAGCCAGCCTGGCGGGTGATGGTGCCGGACGAAACCATTTCCTTTGTGGACGGCCACATGGGCCCCTATGCCGAGAATCTGGCGCAGGACTGCGGGGATTTTTACCTGCGGCGGGCGGACGGTGTGTTTGCCTACCAGCTGGCCGTGGTGGTGGATGATGCCCTGATGGGCGTTACCCAGGTGGTGCGCGGGGCAGACCTTTTGTCCAGCACGCCGCGCCAGCTGTGGCTCTACCGGGAACTGGGCCTGCCCGCGCCGGAATTTTATCACATGCCGCTGCTGCTGGCCGTGGATGGGCGGCGGCTTTCCAAACGGGATGGGGACGAAAGCCTGGAGCATTTACAGGCGCGCTATACGCCGGAGCAGATCATTGGCCGTTTGGCCTATGCCTGCGGGCTGCAAAACGCCCCGGACCCCCGCACCCCTGCCGAGCTGGCCGACGGCTTCAGCTGGCAGCGCGTGCCGCAAAACGACATTATTCTGCCGGAAGGTCTGTTTTAATGGTAGGGGTGTGCCGTCAGGCACCCCGGCCCAATCACCGGCTTTCTTCCACCAACATCTCCTGACGCTTGCAACTCTTATTTGATACGGGAGTGTTCCAATGCAAAATTTTGAACCTACCGGGGCCGCTGCCGCCATGCCGGGCAGCGCTGTTCCCCAGATCAAGCGGCGGCTGGTCATCAGTGCCTGCCTGCTGATTCCGCTTTTTTACCTTGGCCTTGGCGCTGCTTTCGGGTTGCCACTGCCGCCGTTCCTGACCGGTGATAACGCCATGTGGTGCGGCATTGTGCAGCTGGTGCTCACCGTGCCGGTCTGCTGGCTGAACCGTTCCTATTTTATCAACGGCTGCAAGAGCATCCGCGCCCCCGGGCCGGATACGCTGGTGGCGCTCAGTTCCGGGGCGGCGCTGGTTTACGGCATAATCGCCATTTTTACACAGGATGCCCCGCAGGAGCTGTTCCTGCCCTCTGCCGCCGCTATTTTGATCTTTGCCGCAGCCTGCCAGCTGCTGGAAGTACGGTTTAAGGCACAAGCCATGGCCCCTCTGCACAGTCTGGCAGAGCGCATTCCCGAAACCGCCTGCGTGCTGCGCAGCCGCCAGCAGTACACCGTGCCGCTGAATGAAGTCGCGGTGGGCGATATCTTCCTGATTCGTCCCGGCGATGTGATGCCGGTAGATGGCGTTGTCATTGAGGGCGAAACCACGGTGGATGAATCTGCCCTGACCGGTGCCGCCGCCCCCGTGGCCAAACACAAAGGCAGCACTGTTTACGCCGCCACCGCCAACCAGGGCGGCGCCCTGATCTGCCGTGCCACCCGCATCGGGCCAGATTCCACCGCCGCCCAGCTGGTACATACCGTGCAGACCACTGCCGCTGCCAAGGTGCCGTTGAGTTCCCTGGCCGATAAGGTACGCAGCGTGTTTGTGCCCGCCGTTATCGGCATTGCCTGCGTGGTGCTCATCATCTGGCTGCTGCTGGGGCAGAGCTTTGCTTTTGCGCTGGCCCGCGCTATCAGCGTGCTGGCTGTCAGCAGCCCCTGTGTGCTGGCGCTGGCAGCTTCGGCTGCCATCATGTCCGGTGCCAGCGTGGGTGCCAAGCACGGCATCGTGTTCAAAACAGCCGCCAGCCTGCAGTCCATCGGTACCCTGCACACCGCCGTGCTGGATAAAGCCGGAACAATCACCAACGGCGAGCCGGAAGTGGTCACCATTGTGGGCACCCGCAGCGTGCCCGCCAAGTTCCTGCTTGGCATGGCTGCCGGGCTGGAAAGCCAGAGCCAGGACCCGCTGGCCCGCGCCGTGATGCGCAAAGCCGCTGCGGAGAACATCAAGCTGAGCGCCGTTAAGGACGTTACCATTCTGGACGGCCAGGGCCTGACCGGCAAAATGGCCGGCAAGGTGATGGCAGGCGGCAGCGCAGAGTTTATTGCCGCCCAGTGCGAGCTGACCCCCGATTTGCAGCAGGCTGGCGAGCAGCTGGCCGCTGACGGCATTGCCCCGCTTTACTTTTCGCTCGACGGCCACGCAGCCGGTTTGATCGGCGTTGCCGATGCCGTAAAGCCCGCCAGCAAAGCCGCCATTGACGCGCTGAAAGCCCTTGGGCTGGATGTGATCCTGTTGACAGGCGACAGCCGCACCAATGCAGACCGCATTGCCGCTCAGGTTGGGCTGGATGACGCCCACGTGGTATCCGGCCTTGCCCCCGCAGAGCTGGAAGCCGAACTGCGCCGCCTGCAAACAAACGGCCCTGCCGCCATGATAGGCAGTACTTCTGCCGCCGCGGCACTGGCCTGTGCCGATGTCGGCATTGGCATGGGCGCCGAGCCGCTGCCCTCCGCCGATGTGATGCTGCTTCGGGACGATTTGGCCGATGCGGCTGCCGCGGTGCGCATTTCCCGCGCGGTGGATGCCCACATTGCCCAGAACACCCGCATGGCGCTGGTTTACAGCGCGCTGCTGCCGCTGCTGGCCGCCGGTGTGCTTTACCCGCTGAACTTTGTGCTGCACCCGATCGATTCCGTCATTCTTATGACGCTGTTTGTGGCGTGGCTGCTGTCCGGCACGGCCCGGCTGAACAGCTTTGACCCGAAACCCGCCAGCCAGAGCGAACCGCAGAAGGAGCCCGCAGAATGAGCGCCGCCGTGGAACGCCGCCACTGGCATTTTACCGGCAGCGTGCAGGGGGTTGGCTTCCGCTACCGTGCGCAGTATGCCGCCCAGCTGCTGGATCTGACCGGCTGGGTGGAAAACAACTGGGACGGCACAGTGGACCTGGAAGCCCAGGGTTCCGCCGCCCAGCTGGATCGCCTGGTGCCCACCATTACCGGCACCAGCCATTGGATTCACATTGAAACCTTTACCTGCAAATCCATCCCCCCGGACCCTGCCGAGCGCAGCTTCCGCGTGCGGGGATAAGCATAGCAAAAGGCGCGTGCCTTGCCCCCATGGGCTGGCACGCGCCTTTTTGTTTTTACTATCCGCAATTTTAAGGCAATACCGCATAATTCTAAGTGCCGATACGGCGAGCGAGGTGCGGCAGATGCCAAGCCAAAAGCGCAGATAATACTGGATGCTGCAAAGGTGAGCGCCGCCAGTGGCGGAAACAGCGAACCGAAGCAGGGGCAGCGGTCGCAGAGTGCGAGGGGCTTTTGCCCCCGAAGCACGATGCGGGTACCGCAACCCGACATTATCGAGCATTTTGGCAACGCAGATGCCGTGCCGCAGCTGCCGGAGCGGTGCTTAAGCCGCAAGGCGGGAATTGTGCGGTGTTGCCTTAATTTTGGCGGCAGGGAGCCACCCCTCACCGGCTTTCGCCGGAGCTCCCCTCCAGGGGAGCCAATATCTTACTTTAGGTATGCGATGGCTCCCCTGGAGGGGAGCTGGACGCGAAGCGGCCTGAGGGGCGGTTTCCCGCTGCCAGGCTAAAAATTTGCAGGGAACGACACCTGCATCGTCCCGCATGACGGGCTTTGCCGGGTATTTCACTTCATCACCCGGCGCACACCTGCGGGCGCACACTGCGCGCCCTTACGGTCTCTACAGGGGAAAACGGCATTTGCTGAACGGTGCCCCTGCTCATTTTCTCAAAACGCCTTCAATTCCCCCCCGGCTGCCTGCAGGGCCGCGCCGATCTTTTCTACAAAGGCCAGAGCCTTGGGACCATCGCCGTGTACGCAGACGGAATCCGCCTGGATGGCAATGTCCGTACCGTCGTTGGCGGTCACTTTGCCCTCGGTTACCATGCGGATCACACGGGCAATGGCTTCGTCCTCATCCTCAATCATGGCACCGGGGGTTCCGCGGGGCACAAGGCTGCCATCCGGGCGGTAGCCGCGGTCGGCAAACACCTCGTTGGCAACCGGCAGGCCGATGGCCTGGGCCGCCTTGACCATCTCACTGCCGGAAAGCGCCAGCAGCACCGCGCCGGGGGCACTCTCCTTCACCGCGGCGCAGATGGCATCCGCCAGCGCGCGGTCCTTGCCCGCCATGTTATACAAAGCGCCGTGGGGCTTTACATGGTGCAGCGGCACACCGGCGGCATCGCAGAACGCTTTCAGCGCACCGATCTGATACTGCACACAGGCCTTGGCTTCCGCCGGGGTCAGCTTCATCTGGCGGCGGCCAAAGCCCTGCAGATCAGGGAAACCGGGGTGCGCCCCCACCGCCGCGCCGCTCTGTTTGCACAGCGCCACGGTGCGCTGCATCACCAGCGGATCGCCTGCATGGAAGCCACAGGCCACATTGGCCGATGTGATAAACGGGATCACCTTTTCATCCATTCCGATGGTATACGCGCCAAAGCTTTCGCCCAGGTCACAGTTCAAATCAATATGCGGCATGGCTCAATCCTCCACTTTCAGGCATAAGGCAATGCTTCTGCCCCGCAGGGGCGCACAGTGTGCGCCCCTGCAGTTTTTACTATCTGCTCTTAATATTTCAGCTCCACATTTTTTACGTCGGTCACAAACATGTGCCCCGGCGCATGGGTGATGCAGAACTCCGGCTTGGAGTGCATCACAACGTTCTGCGGGGTCACGCCGCAGGGCCAGAACACCGGTGTTTCGCCGGGGTTGATGGTCACGGCATCGCCGTAATCCGGGTGAGCCAAATCATGGATGCCGATGGCTTCCGGCTCACCGATTTGCACCGGCATACCGTGCACGCGGGGCATGCCCGCTGTAATGGCAGCTG
>ULPU01039954.1_pt1 | contig 30277 bp, 21 predicted proteins | sample 1953821 | NCBI WGS metagenome assembly ULPU01 (sample SAMEA4835637, study PRJEB28245) | human gut metagenome | biome: gut microbiome; material: fecal sample | place: Denmark | collected 2008
GCGGCGGCTCTGCCCGTCGGAGAGCGTCGTGTCGCCCTCCTCCACCACGGTGTACTGCGTGCCAAGATAGGCGTCGCCCACATGCGCGTCATAGTCGTAGAGGATATATTCGCCCTCGTCGTTCGTCGGGTAAACGTCGCTCGCCTGGGCAAAGGCAGCACGGTAGCTGTCGGCATCGGCCAGCACGCGACCGCCCTCACGGCGCATGGCGAAAAGGTAGCTATAGCGCGGGCCGGGGTCCAGGCCAGCACAACGCGACTTGGTGCAGTTGTAGATCTTCTGATAGGTGCGGCCGCCGATCTCCAGCTCGCCGACGGCAGCGTAAGTACGCGTGGCGTAGTTGATCAGATAGGGGGTATTGGCCGGATAGATGCGATAGTCGCCCAGCACCCATTGGCGCTGGCTTTGAGGCACGCGCAAGAAGTCGTTGCGGGTGAAAAGCAACTTGCCGTCCACCCTGCAGGAGTCGAGCTCGTTGTGGGGACCGATGATGAACATGCCCCAAATGGGATAGAGGCCATAGGAGCTGCCGATGCCCTCCACCCAATACTCCCTCGGAGAGGCGAAGCGGGAATCTTCGTAATATGAGTCAATAGGCGCGATCCCCAGACGGAAATAGCGCTGCCCGTCCACCAAGATGGTGTCGCTCGTCGATACGACGACGCCAAACTCATCCTTGAGCGTATCATTGAGCTGAAGGTCGAAGTCGAACAAACCTCCTGTCGAGACGCTGCTCACCTTGTGTCCTTCTTCGTGTAGGCCATCAACAAACTTGCCCTGCCAGTTGACCAGCTTCCAATAGGAAACATCACCCACGAGGGTGTCACCACTTATCTTGCGGTAGTAGTTTTCGTCAGCGCCACGCGGACCATAGACGCTGCGGTAATACCACTCTTTGCCCTCCTGGAGGAAAGGCTTAGAGACTTGCGCTGCGGAGGCCCGAAGACCCGTCTGGCCAACGGTCTCTCTCCCGGTTTGCGATACTTGTTGTGCCATACCCGGGAGCAGGGGGCACAGAATCATAAGAATAGATAGGTAAATCTTCTTCATACTCCAACAATTTAATTTAATAATCTATTTGCTGCTTGCAAATTTACGCAAATTATTCATAACCGCCAAAAATGACGCTCCATTGCACTTCACAACAGCGTTAAACTTTTAATACGGATACATGATAAGTGGTGTCGCTGTATGCGACATTGCCTACCGAGAGAGACACGTTTGAAGTCGGTTGCTCACTTCCAATGTTCACGTTGCCGTTGTGATAAACGGTCAGCTGGGCAGAGGCGTTCATTGCGCCAAACACCAGCATTGATACTAAAAGTTTTGTTTTCATGTTTGAAAAGTTTTATGGCCTTAAGCCGATTATTGCCGCAAAGATACGCACAACAAAGCAGTAGCTCATAATAAAAAATAACGGAAATACGGTACTTTTTAACGCACAAACAAAATACACCATATTTTCCTTTGTTTTTACCGCAAAAGTTTATAATTTCGCACCGTATAAAAATAACAATCGAAAAAATGGACCAGCATATACTTGAAAAAAGAGCCATTTCATCCAAGAAATACACATATTTGCAGTATAGCCTGGCTTCAGCGCTATCTAAATCCTCGTTTTTTTGCATCACAACCATTCAAGACGCAATAGAGTTGTACCCAGATCCTTGATACGAAATGCACTCACATCGTTTTTACAGCATTTTCTGGTTTCACTCGGGAGAGGGCACCCATATCGTAGATTTTGACGAGTATAATATAGAAAAAGACTCCATTTTCTTCTTGTCTCCGAAACACCTCCATACCTTCCGTCACCTCAAAGACATCAATGGGATAGGTATTATTTTCACGGAAGACTTGTTATTGCATTTAGACACAGAACTGCTCAATTGCATAAAAGCGAAACTATTCTATCCCATCCATGGCGTATCACATTGTACTCTTCAGGAAAATGCAAAAAGGAAAATAGAACGTTACGCCAAACTTCTACAAGAAGAGTCTGAATCAAACACAAAGGACACTTCGCTAAAAGACAACTTCTTAGCCTCGGCTCTGTCGCTATTTCTCATTGACATCATCAGATTGGGAGACTGGGAAGAGGCCGACAAATTAGATGTAAACTCAGACCCTCATCGAACCTATTGGCGTTTTGTCGATTTGATCGAGAAGAACTTCGCGAAACATCATTCCGTGAAGTTTTACATAGAAACGATGAGAATTTCTCAAACAACACTTGCCGCGCATACTCAACAATATGCAAAAACAAGCCCTTTAAAACTAATCAACGACCGTATTATCTTGGAAGCCAAGCGTATGATTCGCTACAGCGATTTGAGAATAAAAGAGATCGCTTTCGACTTAGGATTCAAGGACGATTCTTACTTCGCAAAACTTTTCAAACGAAACGTAGGAATGTCTCCTGTTGAGTTTCGGGAAAAAGAGAAATAGCCGCCCTTGATCCATGGGGAATGGCCACGAGGAAAGGTTCATCCAGATAGTTGAGTAAAAGGGGTTGTGCTGTTGCCAATACGTCCTGCTGAGTTAGGGAAAACAACAAATTCAACTTTTCCAAAACGTTTACAACCTACGCGCTTAGCATTATGGCAGAAGTTAGCAAAGGGTGACAGCATTCAATTCCCTACGACTTAATAGCTTTTGGCTTTATTTAACAACGTGATAGTGCAAACTTACGAAAACATATAGTAACTTTGTAAACCAAGAGAGCAAAACTATGTATAGCGTCAAGGATATATCGGAGTATATTGTGGCACTTATTGCTGCTTTTGCCAGTCGTTATGATATGACCGACATGGAAGCATATAAGTACCTAAGCAGGTATGGGGCTATCAAAGTGGCGCACGACTTCTATGACGTGATGCACACGCAACCAATGGACGACATGGTTCAAAGCATGTGGAGTTATTGCAATCGGAAAGGAGGCTCGTTATGATACATCTATATCATGGTTCCACTGTGAACATAAAGCAGATCGACTTGCGGAAATCACGACCCAACAAGGATTTTGGTCGTGGGTTTTATCTTTCTGCAGATCGTGATCAAGCGTGGCGTATGGGTGAGTTCAAGGCTCTGACAGAGGGTGGAAATCCCGTGATGAATGAGTATGTTTTTGACGAGACCATTCTGTCTTCCGATGAACTGCGAATTCTCACTTTTGCAGGGTATTCCCGCCAGTGGGCTGAATTTATCTTTCTCAACCGAAATAATAAAACGGATGAGCCGGCGCATACCTACGACATTGTATATGGTCCGATAGCCAATGACCGCGTGGGGGTCCAAATAGGCAAATATGAGGCCGGTGATATCACTCTCGATCAGTTTCTCAACAATTTGAAATACATGAAGGGCGTGACTTTCCAATATTTCTTTGGAACGAAGCGCGCGATCTCAAAACTACAAAAGGTATGACAGATCTGAATATTTCACAACAAGACTTCAGGTATCTCAAAGAGCATCTTACGGCTCGCATGATCCAGATACTCGCAGAAGAACAGGGCTACTCCTTGGAAGAAGCCTTTGAACGCATCTACACCTCACCGATATATGGCAAATTGAGCGATGCGCGAACGGGACTTTTCTATCAGTCGCCTCGTTATGTGTTGTCCTACATTTAAACCACGGAACTATCCTTTGCAGCAGAAGTTAGCAAAGGGTGACATCATCCAAACCACCGTCTTCTCTAACCCCCTCGAATTCGTGGGGGTTAGGAAAGAGGGTCATGCGGAGCTCAGCCCTTACTTCGCCACAAACTTCTTGCCGTTTTGGATATAGACGCCCTGCTTGGGAGGCTGCTGCAGGCGAACGCCCTGGAGGGTATAGACGCGGTTGTCGGTAGCGAGGCGGTTGTCGGTGTGAGCCTTTACGCTATGCTCTATGGAGCAGGCTCCCGAAATATTTTTTCCACGGAAAGTGACCTCGACGCCCCTGAATTGTCCTGGAAGCAAGGTGGAATTGAGCACACTTGTACCACAGCCAATCAACTCATCGTAGCGTCCTTCCATGCCATCCACAGAATAGTGGACCACGCGATAATAGGTGCCATCAAAGCACAAGGAGTCCACCTTGGTCACTTCGGCACGAGCCTCCCTTTGAGAATCGACATGGACGAGGTCGCCGACTTGGCAGTCAAACTCATACATGATTCTCGGTTCTACGTCGTCGGGGTAGTAAAAACAAATATTGCGTCCCTCCTGATAGGCGGGGACCGTTCCTATCTCGGTCTCTAAGAGCTTGCAGGTTTTGTTCCCTACGATGGTGTCGCCAAGGACGCTATACCGTGCCGAGTCCTTAACGACCAGCGCGCCTTCATATCGAGCATCATAGTTGAACACCGTCCATGTTTTGCCCTCCGCCAAAAACGGGATGCGTTCCTGCGCCTGTGCCTTCTGAGGCATTAGCGCGGCCATTGCCAAAGCCAAAAGAGCAATGGCTGACATGTTCTTTCTTACGTTTTTCATCACTTCATGTTTTTAATTGTTTTCATGTTTGTGAATTTTATGGCCTAAAGCCGATTAATGCCGCAAAGATACGCATAACAAAGCAGTAGCTTATAATAAAAAATAACGGAAATATGGTACTTTTTAACGCGCCAATAAAATACACCATATTTTCCTTTGTTTTTACCACAAAAGTTTATAACTTCGCACCATTAAAATAATAATCGAAAAAATGGACCAGCATACATTTGAAAAAAGAGCCATTTCGTCCAAGAAATACACATATTTGCAGTATAGCGTGGCTTCAGCGCTATCTAAATCCTCGTTTTTTTGCATCACGAACATTCAATACGCAAAAGAGTTGTATCCGGATACTTGGTACGAAATGCACTCACATCGTTTTTACAGCATTATCTGGTTTCACTCGGGAGAGGGCACCCATATCGTAGATTTTGACGAGTATAATATAGAAAAAGACTCCATCTTCTTCTTGTCTCCGAAACACCTCCATACCTTCCGTCACCACAAAGACATCAATGGGATAGCTATTATTTTCACGGAAGACTTGTTATTGCATTTAGGCACCGAACTGCTCAATTGCATAAAAGCGAAACTATTCTACCCCATCCATGGCGTATCACATTGTACCCTTCAGGAAAATGCAAAAAGAAAAATAGAACGTTACGCCAAACTTCTACAAGAAGAGTCTGAATCAAACACAAAGGACACTTCGCTAAAATACAACTTCTTAGCCTCGGCTCTGTCGCTATTTCTCATTGACATCATCAGATTGGGAGACTGGGAAGAGGCCGACAAATTAGATGTAAACTCAGACCCTCATCGAACCTATTGGCTTTTTGTCGATTTGATCGAGAAGAACTTCGCGCAACATCATTCCGTGAAGTTCTACACAGAAACGATGAGAATTTCGCAAACAACACTTGCAGCACATACTCAACAATATGCAAAAACAAGCCCATTGAAACTAATCAACGACCGTATTATCTTGGAAGCCAAGCGTATGATTCGCTACAGCGATTTGAGAATAAAAGAGATCGCTTTCGACTTAGGATTCAAGGATGATTCTTACTTCATAAAGCTTTTCAAACGAAACGTAGGAATGTCCCCTATTGAGTTTCGGGAAAAAGAGAAATAGCTGAACTTGACATCCTCCGTTTTCGGCAGTTGTCTTGGCGTAAGCGTATCAATCGACATCTATTCTCTCCATTCTCAGTACCGCTTTTTGTACTACCTGCCTGGTACTGAAGTGTCACTTGCCTGGTACTGGAGTGTCAGTATGCTTGGACTATAGTGTCACTTACGTTCTACTGGATAGGTTCTCACTTCATTTTCCGGATGGACCATAGACAAACCTTTTCGGGGAAAATAAAAGTATGGTATAACAATAAAAATCCGACCTTACCACACTGCGGCAGGTCGGATTTTTATTATAATCCCAATAGATCGTCTTTTTACTTGCTCAGACGCTCCTCAAGGTGCTTGCGGATGGTCTGGATGAAGACGAGCGAGTTGACAGCCTTGGCCTCGACGCCCTCCATGAGGTTGACGAGGTCCTTGGTGACGATACCGCTGTTCATCGTGTCGAAGCAAGCGCCCTCCAGCTGGTCGCCGAAGTTGACGAGAGCCTGGATGCCGTCCTTCTCACCACGCTTGCGGAGCGCGCCGCTCCAAGCGAAGATCGTAGCGATCGGGTTGGTGGAAGTCTCCTCGCCGGCGAGGTACTTGTAGTAGTGGCGGGTGACGGTGCCGTGGGCAGCCTCGTACTCGTAGTTGCCATCGGGGCTGACGAGGACAGAGGTCATCATGGCGAGAGAACCGAAGGCGGTGGAGACCATGTCGCTCATGACGTCGCCATCGTAGTTCTTGCAAGCCCAGATGAAGCCGCCCTTGCTGCGTACTACGCGGGCAACAGCGTCGTCGATGAGGGTGTAGAAATACTCCAGGCCAGCCTGCTCGAACTTCTCCTTGTAGCACTCCTCATAGACCTCGTTGAAGATGATGCGGAACTGAGCGTCGTACTTCTTGGAGATCGTGTCCTTGGTAGCAAACCAGAGATCCTGGTGGACGTCGAGCGCGTAGGTGAAGCAAGCGTGAGCGAAGGAACGGATAGACTTGTCGACGTTGTGCATGCCCTGGATGACGCCCGGGCCGTCGAACTCGTGGATAACAACCTCTTCCTTCTTGCCGCTCTTGCCCTCGAAGACGAGCTTGGCAACGCCAGCCTCTTCGCAGCGCACCTCTACGCCTTTATAGACGTCGCCATAGGCGTGACGGGCGATGGTGATGGGATTCTCCCAAGAGCGAACCTGCGGCTTGATGCTCGGCAGCTGGATCGGAGCGCGGAACACCGTACCATCGAGGATGGAACGAATCGTGCCGTTGGGGCTCTTCCACATCTGGTGGAGCTTGTACTCGTCCATACGCTGGTGGTTCGGAGTGATCGTGGCGCACTTCACGGCCACGCCATACTTCTTGTTGGCGTTGGCAGCGTCGATCGTCACCTGGTCGTTGGTCTGGTCGCGGTAGGGAAGACCGAGGTCGTAGTACTCGCTCTTGAGGTCAACGAACGGAAGGATCAGCTCGTCCTTGATCATCTTCCACAGAATTCGGGTCATCTCATCACCGTCCATCTCAACGATAGGGGTGGTCATCTGAATTTTTTCCATTGCTTTGTAGGAATTTACTTTTTTATTAGTAATTGATTGATTCTTTGATGATATCTTCGTGCTGGCACGTGGCGGGAGGGCCGACAGGGGCCCGCCCCGCCCGTGGCCAGACAAACATATTTTTTGCTGTTTACTTGTTGTGCTCCTTGTAATAGTTGATCAGGCAACCATCGGCCAGGATGGTGCGCTCGTCCTCGGTGAGGTTCTGGAAGAGCAGGTGGATGGGCTTCACGCCGTTCTTGGTGATGACCTGAGCGTCGATCTCCTCCTTGCCGTCGAGGATGGCCTGGCGGATGCCGGGCACGAAGACCATATCGCCCACCTCATACTGGAACTCGGTGTCCTTGCTGATGGTGAAGGGCACGATACCCCAGTTGATGCAGTTGCTGCGATAGCGCTTCGTGGCATACTCGTAGCAGATGTTGGCGTCGCCACCGAGCACCTTCTGGCAAGAGGCAGCCTGCTCGCGGGCAGAACCGTCGCCGGGCTTGTTGGCGAAGACGCAGGAACCGAAGGACGTGGTCTCCACAGAGGCGCCGACCTGCTTGAGGGCGGCGAGGATGTGGTCAGAGGCCTTGCCGGCGCGACGGTCGCGGTCCAGCTGCTGGATCTCCTTGCTGCGGCCGACATACTCGGGCACGCGGCGGGAGAGGGCAAACTCGGAGAGGCGGAGCGGGTTGGAACGGTAGCTGGAAGTCTCGCCGGAGGGGATCAGCTCGTCGGTCGTCGTGACGGGGTCGTGGATGACGGCAGCCAGCTCGACCAGCATGTTCTCCTGCATCGGGTACATCTCGGGCCAGTCCTTGATGTTGGGACCGTAGCGGAGCGGCTGCTCGGCGTCGGCCTTGCCATAGCCTCTATAGACGCGATGCTCGTAGATCTTGTCGTCGAAGCTGTAGGGCTTGTAGTCGGCCTCGTAGTCGATGTCGGTGGCGGCGGTGATGACACCACCATTGGCTGCGGAGGCAGCGATGCTGCGGGCATCCATCAGGGCGACCATGGAGATCTGGCCCTGGCCCGGCTTGGAACCCTCGCGGTTGGGGAAGTTGCGCGTGGTGTGGCGGATGCTCAGACCGTTGTTGGAAGGCACGTCGCCGGCACCGAAGCACGGACCACAGAAGGCGGGCTTGATGACGACACCGGCCTCGATGAGGTCGCTCGTCACGCCGGCGCGGTTGGCAGCGATATAGACGGGAGAAGACTGCGGATAGGCCGAGCAAGAGAAGTAGTCGTTGCCGGCAGACTGGCCGCGCAGGATGGCGGCAGCCTCGCAGAGGTTCTCATAGGTACCACCGGAGCAGCCGGCGATGATGCCCTGGTCGGCATAAACCTTGCCGTCGCGGATCTTGCTCACCAAGTCGGGGTGCACCTTGTCGCCGAAGCGGCGCTTCGTGTCTTCCTCCACACGGCGCAGCACGGTCTCGGGATCGGCCTGCAGCTCGTGGATGGAGACAGCGTTGGAGGGATGGTAAGGCAGGGCGATCATAGACTCCTGCTTGGAGAGGTCGATGCGCACCATGCTGTCGTAGTAGGCCACCTTGCCCGGGCGCAGCTCCTTGTAGTCCTCGGGACGACGGTGGAGCTCATAGTGCTCGCGGACCTTCTCGTCCGTCACCCAGATAGAGCTCAGACAGGTGGTCTCGGTAGTCATCACGTCGATGCCGTTGCGGAAATCGACAGAGAGGTTGGCGACGCCGGGGCCGGCAAACTCCAGCACCTTGTTCTTGACAAAGCCGCTCTCGAAGACGGCCTTGACAAGCGAGATGGCGACGTCGTGGGGACCGATACCGTGGCGCGGCGTGCCCTCAAGCCAAACGAGGACCACCTCCGGGGCGTTGATGTCCCAGGTGTTGCGGAGGAGCTGCTTGACGAGCTCACCACCACCCTCGCCGACACCCATGTTGCCCAGAGAGCCGTAGCGGGTGTGGGAATCGGAACCGAGAATCATATTGCCGCACTTCACCATCTCCTCGCGGGCAAACTGGTGAATGACAGCCTGGTTGGCGGGTACGTAGATACCGCCGTATTTCTTTGCTGCAGAAAGACCAAAGACGTGGTCGTCCTCATTGATGGTACCACCGACGGCGCACAAAGAGTTGTGGCAGTTGGTCATGGCGTACGGCAGGGGGAACTTCGTCAGGCCGCTGGCGCGAGCCGTCTGAATGATACCTACATACGTAATGTCGTGCGACATCATCGCATCAAAGCGGATGTGCATCTCCTTGCCCTTGCCACCATTGACGTCATGGGCACGCAGAATGCCGTAGGTGATGGTGTTCTCACGAGCCTCGTCGGCCGAGGGCATACCCGTTGTATCCTCAACCACCTTCTGGCCGTCGAGCAGATACACTCCATGTTTGATCAGTTCAACCATAATAGAAATGACTTTTTGTTATTTAATAGAATTATTATTATCTGTTTTTGAAATGTATGGCGCCCGCCCCTATCGGAGGATGGCGTTGATGAGAATCGTCAGCGAGAGCATGTCGGCGCAGCCACCCGGCGAAATGTTGTGGCGGATGAACTCGGCGTCGGCCTCGCGGAGCGAATTGACGGAGAACCGCTGGAGCAACTGGCCGCTCGACTGGCGTACGATCTCGGCCGTCTCGGCATCCGTGCGGTAATAGATGTTGGTGTCCTGCAGCATCGACATGATCTTGAGCAGCGTGCGGTGGGCGCGGTGCGGGTCCTCGCGCAGCTTGCGGTAGTAGGGACCCCAGGTCTCGAAGAGGTCGGGATAGCCCTCGACGGCGTTCTCTCTCGCGCCCTTGACGCGGGCCTTGGCGACGACCTCGGCGCCGTGAGTGTCGGCGGAGGGAGGGAAGCCCGCCGCTATCTCCTGAATCATCTGCTGCAGACGCTCCTTGCGCACCTCGTGTCCCTCGTGGGCGTAGAGCCACATGGCGGCGGCGACCGTGATGCCAAGGGCAAACAGGGCGCCGCGGTGGGTGTTGACCCCGTGGGTGGTGCGCAGCATGGCGGCCTCGGCCTCAATGCCTATGCGCTGCACGTCGGCCGTGGTGAGCTTGTCCGCGGACAGGCCGAGCTGAGCCAGCCGGACGAAATACGGGCGCAGCGACTTGATACTGCGCTCCATGAGGATATAGTCCATGTCGGTATGGGCCCCGGAGTTGTCCTTGTCAACCAGTCCGGGCTTCGGCGTGGTGTCGAGCTCCTGCTGGAGCGCATCGACAGCAAACTTGGCCATGATGTAGGGCTGGGTCGTGGGGGGCACGAGCTGCATGGCGGCATGGAGCTTGTTGTTCTCGATGAAGGCCCGGGTGCGCGAGGCGCTGATGGGCTTCTCCTCCAGCTCCTTGCGCTCGATCTGTACGACCTCGATGCCGCTCTTCGGCAGCAGCTCGGTCATCATCTCGTTGTAGCGGCGCGTCAGCGGGTCGAAGGGCTCGGTGCCGACGAAGCGCACCGTGGCGCCCAGGGCGGGGGCCAGGTAGCGGGCAAAGATTTGGAGATCCAGTTCGATCTGATTCTCCGAAGCCTTGTCGAGCTGCTTGAGGAAATAGGTGGGGAATGTGGCCTGGGAGATGGCATAGGCGCTGCCCTCGCAGACGGTCACATTGGCGAGGTCGGCGGTGCCGAGACGGATCATCTCGCGCCGCTCCTCGTAGTTGAAGTTGCGATTATTCTCCTTGAGGGGAATAACGTATAGGTTGTCCACTTGCTTGGAAGCCTCCTCGATGAGGTAGCGGTGGCCGCGGGTGAAGGGATTGCAGTTCATCACGATCACGCCCGACTTGCCCGGGCGTGCCAGCCGCTCCAGGCTCAGCAAATAGTCCCGCAACGGCATCTGTCCGTTCTCCATGAAGACCACGCTGTCGGTCTCGGCCAGGGTCTCGAAGGCCAGGCTCTCGAAAACGGCTTTGTTGCTGGGTTTGGTGAAGACTTTCACCGTGGGGTAGCCCCGACGCTGCACGATGACCATCAGATGGGACACCAGGCGGTTGGCCAGGTGCTCGTCCTCCATGCCCTCCTTGACGGCGATGCAACGGATGGCGTCGCCCAAGAGGCCTCCGACAGCCAGCATCTCGTCGCCACCACAGGGGTAGATGGCCTCGTAGTAATCGACCTTGTCGAGTCGCAAGGTGCGCTTTCCGAGAAACTCCTCCACCTTGCGGCGAGCTGGTCCATAACCGATGGGCACTTCTCTTATCTCGTAGTCGGCATACATAAGCGTCAGTTTTCAGCGTTAAACTCTCTCACCATCTCGTCGATGCGCTGGAGGATCTCCTCCTGCGTGTGGGTATGATTGCGCATGCACCAGCGGGCCTCCTGATCGCAGAGCAGGCAGCGGCGCGGCGCGAAACCAACGTCGGTGCGCGAGAGAGGGGTGGCGTCGGACTGGATGACATCGAGGTCAAAAAGCCGACCCAAGGGATGGAAATCCTCGATGCCGCACATCTGGCGCTTCACGCTGCGCGCCTCGGCACGCACGATCCAATAGGCCTCGTAGCCCGTCGGCGCGTCGTTGGTGTAGCGGAGCACCACTTTCGGACCCAGGAAGGCCTGGACGGCAGCCTCGGCAGCACGGGCGATGACGCGCGTCTGGGCATTGCGCTTGACGCGGCCCGGCATGACGACGGTCAGCACGACAAGCGTCTGGCCAGGAAACTCCTGCAAAAGGCGCCTCTCCCTGTCCCACCGCTGGTCGCGGCTCTTCAATAGCTGTTCGAGCGTGATTTCCATCAACGTATGGTTGTTTTTTTTAAATCAATAAGGGAGGAGAGGGATTGGCCATGCACCAGGGCAGGCCAATCGCCATCTTCTCCTATTTTGTACGAAGGATTAGTCCTTGATGTTCTTGATGACATCCATCACCTCGCCGTTGCGGTTCATCACCACACCGACCACCTTGTCGCCGAAGGGCAGCGGGGCGGGCGTGCCGATGACACGGAGGGCACGGTCGCGGAGGCTCTCCAGGGTGACGAGCTTGATGCCGGCAGCCTGCATGCGCTCGGCGAGATCCGGACGGCGCGGGTTGACAGCCACGCCATACTCCGTCACGACGACATCGACGGTGGATCCCGGCGTGATGAGGTTGGTCACCTCATTGACGACACACGGGATGCGGCCGCGAAGCAACGGGCAGACGACGATGCTCAGGGCAGAGTCGGCAGCGGTGTCGGGGTGGCCGCCGATGGCGCCACGGATGATACCGTCGCTACCCACGAGCACGTTGACGTTGAAGTTGACGTCCACCTCCAGGGCGGAGAGGATCACGATGTCGAGGAACTTCGTGGCGGCACCGGGCTCGTCGGCAGAGGCATACTCGTTGGCAGAGACCTCCTTGTGCTTCGGATCGACCTTGATGGACTCGGCAGCGACCTTGTCGAACGACTGCACGTCGATCAGGTGGTCGATGAGTCCCTCCTCGTGGAGCTTCACCATGTGGGCGGTGATGCCGCCGAGGGCGAAGGAAGCCTTCACGTTCTGGTCGATCATCGTCTGGCGCAGATACTTCACGACGGCCAGCGAGGCACCACCAGAACCAGTCTGGATGGAGAAGCCCTCCTTGAAGTAGCCACTGTTGACGATCACCTTGCAAGCCTCCTTGGCGAGCAGGATGTCGCGCGGGTTCTTCGTGTCGCGGATGGCACCCGAGGCGATCTTGGAAGAATCGCCGACGGAATCGACGACGACAACCCAGTCCACATCGTGCTCAGAGATGGAGGTCGGCGTGTTGGGATAGCTCACGAGGTCGTCGGTGAGGATCACCACGTTGTCGGCATAGCGGGCGTCGGGAAGGGCGTAGCCCAGGGAGCCGCAGATGCTCTTGGCATTCTCGGAACGGGAGAAACCGCAGGAGTTGCCCATCGGGTCGCAGGAAGAAGCGCCGAGGAAGGCCACGTCGATATGGATGTCGCCATTGGCGATGGCAGAGCCACGGCCACCATGGGAACGGAACACCACCGGCTCCTTGAGGATGCCGTGGCTGATGGCCTTGGCCAACTCGCCACGCATACCGGAGGTGGAGATGCGGGTCACGACGCCATTCTTGATATGCTCGATGAGGGGCTTGTGGACGTCGTTCAGGCTGGAAGCAGCCACGTGGAGGTCCTTGATGCCCATCTCGGCGATCTTGTCCATCACCATGTTGAGCACCTTGTCGCCACCACGGAAGTGGTGGTGGAAGGATACCGTCATGCCGTCCTTCAGGCCGGAACGGCGGATAGCCTCCTCCAGAGAAACCACCTTCTGGCTCTCAGCCTGATACTCCTTGCGGGGCGTAGTGATCTTGCGCTCCTCGCTGTGATAAATATTCTTCTTCAGGTGCTCGGCCATCTCGCCGATCAAAGCCTGTCTTTCCTCTAAATTGCTCATGCCAAATCCTCCTTCTTTATAACTCCTGCCGCAACGGCCAAATCAATCGTTCTCTGTGCGCGAAGGACGACGGGGCGGTCGACCATCTTACCGTTCAATGCAATCACACCCGAACCGCGCTTCTCGGCCTCCTTGATGGCGCCGACGACGGCCATGGCCTTGTCGATGGCCTTCTGAGACGGGGTGAACACCTCGTTGACGATATCGATCTGGCGCGGGTTGATGATAGACTTGCCGTCGAAGCCCATCTTGTGGATCTGCTCCACCTCCTTGCGGAAGGTCTCCATGTCGTTGAGGTTGGAATAGACCGTGTCGAGGGCGTCGATGCCAGCAGCACGGGCAGCCACGACGATGGTCTGACGGGCGAGCAGCAACTCGATGCCCTCCGGCGTGCGCTGCGTCTTGAGGTTGGCGCAATAGTCCTCGGCGCCAAGGGCGATGCCCATCATGCGCTTGGAGGCAGTAGCGATGGCATAGGCATTGACCACACCCAGTGCGCTCTCGATGGCAGCCATGATCTTCGTGCGGCCAAGGCAACCAATCTCCTTCTCCACGCGCTCGATCTCAGCCTCCATCTCACGCACCTCATCGGCGGTCTCCGTCTTCGGCATACGAACCACATCGACGCCAGCCTTGACGACGGCCTCGATGTCCTTCTTGCCATACGGCGTGGAGAGCGGGTTGACACGCACCACCATCTCGGTCGTGCCGTAGTCGATGGTCTTCAGCGCGTTGTAAACGAGCAAACGTGCGGTATCTTTCTCAGCCATCGTCACAGAGTCCTCCAAGTCGAGCATAATCGAGTCGGGACCGTAGATGAAGGCGTCCTGCATCATACCGGGGTTGTTGCCCGGCACGAACATCATAGTTCTTCTTAATCTCTGCATACTTCTTCTGTCGGTTACTTTGTTCTGTTTAGACTTCCGTTAGTATAGATTCCAAGGATATCGGGACGAGGACTAATCCTCCCAGACATCCTTGCCCGTGGCTCTGACTGCGGCAGCGGTGACGCGCGCACGAATGGTGCAGTCGAGGGCACCCTTGTCGGTAGCCTTCACATGGGCCTTCTTCACGCCCAAATTCTCCAATGTCTCTTTGATGACCTTGCGAATCTGGCCGCCGAACTGGTACTCTACCGTCGAGTCGAGGTCGATCTGAAGGCTCTCTTCCTCCGAGGGGGTAATCTGAACCAGGATGTCACCTGACTCCAAAGTCCCCGCGAATGCATTCTTTACTTCCATATCGTCGTTATTTGGTTTAAACGTATTCTATTTTATTAAGGAAATACGGCTGCACAAAAAAACGCGGAGGCGTGGGGAAATGAATGACCGAGAACAACCGCCCATCCCTGTAGTGGATTTCTGCTGTTACCTTTCATCAATTACCTTACGCTCCCGCGAGTAGTGCATTGCTGGCAGATTGCGTGCAATCGCCCGTGATTCCTAATCACGGTGCAAATTAACAACGTTTTTTTGAAACCACCAAATCTTTTGCAACTTTTTTGAATACAAAACGCAAAATAATCTTAATAAGGGGAATTCGGGCTCAAGAAACGCATCAGAAGGCATGTTTTTCAGCCATTTAGCCATGAAGCGCCGAAGGGGCGCAGACGCCTGGGCAAGTCGGAGGGGGACGGCGTCTGCGAGGCCTTTTGTCACTTCCGCTTGCTCAGGGGCACGTCGTACTCGAAGACCTTGCCGTTTTTCACATAGTAGCGGTCGTTGAACTGCTCGCGGGTGCGCTTCCAGCGGTCGTGGCTCCAGAGCCAATAGGCCGGGTGCTCGCAGATCGTGTGCTCCAGCATCAGGAAATAGCGGTCGGTCAGCTGGTTTTCCTCAAACTGGCTGGGGTCGAGGGTGATGAGCTTGAACTCGGCCTCGTAGTAGCCACGGCACGGACGGCTGACCTCGAGGTAGAAGACGGCCTGGTCCAGTTTGCGTGCGATGCGCTCCGTGCCCGAGAGCACGGGGGTGTCGTGGTGGAGGAAGTCGCACCAATGGTGGATGTTGAACCAGAAGGGCTTCTGGTCGGAGATGTAGCCGACGACGGTCGGGATGCCTTTCTGGCGATAGGCGATGATGCGACGGATGGACTCGGCCATGGGGATGCTCACTGCGCCGAAGCGCTGGCGGATGGTCAGAAACATCTTGTCCATGCCCGCATTCTCCAGCGGATGGTAGATCTGGCCGCACTGGCCCTTCTGCGAGATCCACAGGGGCAGGGACGTGACCCACTCCCAGTTGCAGTAATGGCCCAGGTAGATGGCGCAGGACTGGCCACGAAGGAGACATTCGTCCACACGGTCGGAGCCCTTGAAGACCATGCGGCGGCGAATCTCCTTCTCGCTGATGGAGAACAACTTGATGGTCTCCACCGCATAGTCGCAAAACCAATGGTAGAAGTCTTTCTCTATCTGCCGCAGGTCGGCCTCCGTGCGATCGGGGAAGGAGCTGCGCAGGTTTTTCCACACGACGCGGCGGCGGTAGTGGACGACGTGGTATATCAAGAGATAGATGGCGTCGCTCAGCACGTAGAGCAAGCGCAACGGCAGCAAGGAGAGGCCATAGAGGAGGCCATAGACCGTATAGTAAAGTATCTTCTGCATAAAAGTCGGTATGGGTTAGTTGGTGGAGGCGGACCCGGGGGCGCCGTCCTGGTCGTCGGCAATGCGGATCGTCCCCTTCATGATCGTGAGGTCGTCGCGCTCGAAGCGATAGGTGGGCGAGGCCAGGGAGTTTTCCTCCTTATAGTCGGGACTGGCCACGTCGAGCACGCCGCACACCAGGTCGTAGAGCAGGTCGTTGGTCCAGTATTTGTCCTTGTTGGCACGGAGAGCCTTGGCCCGCTCGGGACGGCGCGCCACATACTCCTCGCTCATCCACACCATCAGGGGGATATAGGTGTAGCCGAAGCCCCAGAAGTTGGGCAACCGCTGGCGGTTGGGGACGACGCCATGGTCGCTGCAATAGATCATGCCCTGGAGGTGGCACTTCGCCCGCAGCGTGTCGAAAGCCTGCCGAAGGACGCTGTCGGTGTAGTGGAGGGAGTTCTTGTAGTTGAGGACCAGGTCGTGGTTGTCGGCATCGCCCCACTGGCGACAGGCCTCGGGGAAGCGGTTCTCGTAGTTGAAGTGGCTTCCCTTGAGGTGGAGCACCACGAGGTTGTTGCGGGTGGGATCGACCTCGCCGAGGAAGTCCAGCAGCGCCTCGTCATAATATTTCTTGCCCAACTGCTGGTTGGTCCACTTGGCCACGTCGGAGGTCTCGGCGACCAAGGTGACGGGGGTGTCGGCGGCACCGAAATGGCCCTGGTTGCTGTACCAGTGGACCTTGTAGCCCAGGCGCTTGGCGATATCGACGATGGAGGTGGAGGTGTAGAACTGGCCGCCATCATACTGGTTGAAGGCGGTGAGGGCTTTCTCCAGCGAGGGCACGGTCTGGATATCGCAACTGTAGGCGTGGGGGAAGAGGACGCAATGGGCGCTGTCCTCGCTGAGGGCGCGCATCCAGGGGGTTGTGTCCTCCGCCATCGGCACAAAGGCGCTCATATACTCGCGCGTGGCCGACTCGCCGATGACCAGCAGGAAGGTGTGGGGGGCGGACAAGGGATGGAGGGCCCGGGCCTCCAGGTGCTCCATGCGCTGCTGCTGATTCTGAACGTAGCGACTGTTGCTGCGCGCGTATTCACTCACGTCAAGGTAGAGTTTGGCCAGTCCGGTGCGGGAGAAGAGGCTGTGGCGGGGCTTGAAAAGATAATGGGCCACCGCGCCCAGCAGGACGACGATGAGGGCGCTGCTCCATAGCGAGGCAGCACCGACGGCCAGCGGTTGGCCGATCAGGACAAAGGCCAGGGCAAGGCCTGACAACAAGACGAGGCCGGCAAGGGTCTTCCACAAAGGGCTGGAGCGGAAAAACTCGATGATCTCGTTGTAATTGGTCTGACGGATCAACAGCATGCCATTCATGTCGATGACGTGATGGTAGAGGAGGTAATAGCCTATCAGAAACAGCGGGGCGACGAGGGACAACACCAGCAGCGGAGCCACGCAGAGGGAGGGAAGAAGGACGGAGAGACCAGCCAGGATGCCAAAGAGATAGATGGCAAAGGCGGGGTCGATCTGGTTGTCGTAGTCGGGGGAGATCTTGCGGTAGGTCAGATGGTAGGTCAAGGGGAAAGCCGCGGCCCAGAGCTCGGCGACGATCCAGAGTTTCAGCACCGCCGACTGCAGGACGCAGGTCTCCGTCACGGCCAGCGGAAGCACGGCCACGAGGGAGGCGGGCAGGTAACGCAACAGTTGTTGTAGTTTGGCACTGGGCGAAATGCCGTGGTTGCAGGCACGATAGAGGGCGTAGTTGCCCAGCCAGAGCAAGCATGCCAACCCTATTTGTCCCCAAATATGCTCCATAGTTTTGTCTTATATATATAATGAGAGAAAAGCATGAATGCTGTACCCGTCATGGTGGGCAGGTCAAAGCACCACGCCGACGGCCACAGGAGTTGGGCTCGTGGCGCACGACTCGATCACGCTTGTTCCCTAAGCTTTTTCTCTATTATCTTGGACACCAAAACCAATTGGTAGATCACTTCCTGAATGGCCCCAAGGAGGCCACGCTTGCCGTTTCTGAAACCGCCACGGAAGAAGAAACTGGCGATGAAGCGGAACAACGGGCGGGTGAACAACGCCACAACGCCAAAGCCTCGGTCGGCCTTCTTGTCCACTTCGCTGTCGGTATATTGGTTCATCTTCGCTATCAACTGGACGGTGGTCTCATCGGCCAGGTGCAGCATCTTGTATTGTCGCGGGGCCTTCTCCACCCTGCCGTTGACCTTGGGAAAGGTATGGACATAGGGAGGCCACTCGGTGCCCTCGCGGATGAAGAAGCGCAACTGATAGTCGTTGGACCATCCCCGGTTATAGACACCGAAGATCTTGTTGAGACGGGCGATGTAAAGTCCCTTCACGCCATCATCGGCCTGGGTGCGCTCGTAGAGATACTTCCGCAATTCGGGAGTGATAATCTCGTCGGAATCGACCACCAGCACCCATTCGCTCGACGCACTCTGGATGGCAAAGGTGCGGGCTGGTTCTGCACTCACGCAGTCGCCCTTGGGATAGGTCACGATCTTGCAGCCATAGCGCTGGGCAATCTCTACGGTACGGTCGGTCGATTCCATGTCGCAGACCACGATCTCGTCGAAGTCCTTGACTGCTTCGAGACACTCGGCCAAGTGGCGCTCGGCGTTATAAGTGTTGATGACTACTGAAATCATATACGGCAATATCATCTGCAAAAGTACGAATTATCGCCGAACGACACAAATAATTGGGCCAAATACTTTCAGCGGGGGGCTGGAGGAGGAGCGGAGGGAACGAGGGGGGAAAGGTCACTTGCCCCGCAAGCGACACATCAGATAGGGCACAGCCAGGCGCGCCACAAACAGGAGGCGCTGGGGGAAGGGAATCACCTCGCAGACCACCCGGATATTGTCGAGCAAGCCTTTGGAACGGGAACGGTTGGAGACGCCGCCCGTATCAAACACGGACACGGGGAGAGGGACATACTGGAAGCGGGCACCGCGCTGATATTGAAGGAGGAAGAACTTGAAATCGGCAGAGAGACGATGGCGGATATCAAAGGGAGTGTCGAGCAGGCAGGAGCGGCGGGTCAACACGCTTTGATGGCAGAACAACATCCGATGGTAGAGGCGGTACTGGCGCGGCGCGGCCTTCACTACGCCGCCCTTCACCACATCGCCATAGACCACGTCGGCCTGCGCTGGATCCACAGCGTCGAAGAGGCGCTGAAGGACGTCGTCGCTGGCGAAGGTGTCGCCTGCATTCATGAAGAGAATCCAGTCGCCCGTGGCCATCCGCACGCCTTTGTTCATCGCGTCATAGATGCCCCGGTCGGGTTCGCTGACCCACGACTGGATAGCGGCGGCATGGCGCTTGATGACGGCCACCGTGCCGTCGGAGGATTGGCCATCGACCACCACAATCTCCTTGTCGGCGTAGCGCTGGGCAAGCACACTCTGCAGCGTTCGTGCCAAGAGCGACTCGGCATTGTAGGTCACGGTGATGATGGACACCCTGGGATGCGTCTCGCTGGTCTTCGTGGACTTTATGCTTTTATCTATCATTTCCATTCGTTGGTTCGTCTTTTATGTCTATGGCATAAGATCTACTGGGCTTTGCCCATCCTGCGGGTGAAATACATCGAGAGGGCGAAGAAGAGCGCACCCGTAGGCAGTCCGACGAGGGCATCGACGAGGTAGTGGGCTTGGATATAGACCGTGGCACAGCAAAGGAGGACATAGAACGGGGCGAAGGCCAGGAGCAACTTGTAGTTGCGGGCGTGCCAGACAAGGAGCATGCAGACCGTGCTGATGCCCACATGGGAACTGGGGAAGGCGGCCACGGGACGCTCACCAGCCTCCTTGGCCTCCTCGACGAGCTGGTAGAAGAGGCCCGCAGGGTCGCCAGGGGACGGAAGGCAGGCGGTATGGGTGTTGAAATAGTCGTGGAGACTGGGGAAGACGCCTGCCACAACGTTCTCCATGCCAATGGCATGATAGTAGAACGTGGGGCCCACGACAGGCACGAAGATGAAGATCAGGTAGAAAAGGAAGAAGGAGATCATCACCACCGACGCCGCACGCTCAAACTCCCGGGGACGACAGAAGAAGTAGTAGAACACGGTGAGGGCTATCATGGGGTAGTAGCTGAAATAGCCCATGTCGAAGGCCTCGCTGAACCAGGGCGAGGGTAGCCACTCGTGGAAGAGCAAGGCGGGCTGGCAACCGAACAGCGTCTGCTCCAGCGTGGCGAAGACGTGGTCGAGGTTGGGGAGCACGCGGTTGATCTCATAGATGTCGGGATACCATACGCCGAGCAGGCTCATCTGGCCCGCTATGCGGAAGAGGCGCGTCAGACGGCTGGGCCACAGACGATAGACCAGCCAGAGGGCAGCCGTCATGGCAAGCACGCGCACACGGCCCATCACCAGCAGATTGGCTTCGGGCAACTTCGTGTATAAGAACAATATCAGCAAAAGCGTGAGGGCAAGGTAGGCCATCACCACCCACTCCACAACCAACAGGCCGCGGACGGGCTTCTTCTCCAGCAACACCAGGTCGCGGACAAAACCTTTGATTTCTTTTTCCATTCTTTCTTGTTCGTTTCGTGCCAAACGGTCCCCTACCCTGCCACCACGGCAAAAGGGCGGACCTTCGGCGATCGACCTACTACGTCATAACATAGGCGATCGACCTACTACGCGTAATATAGACTATCGACATACTACGTCGTAATATAAACGAGGAAAATGGAGAATTATTTCAAGTGGCGCATACTAAAAAATCCCCTTCCGAGGACTGATGCCTCGAAAGGGGAAGGGAAATAGAAGGAAGTCCTGGGCGCGCATAGTAGTCGCCCAGACTACAAATGAAGTCGATTACTTGACAACCACCTTGCGGCCGTTGACGATGTAGAGGCCCTTCGGCAGCGTGTTGAGGTCGAGGTTGCGACCCACCAGCTCGCCATTGAGCGTATAGACATCGCCCTGGCGGGCAGCGTCGTTGATCTCGACACCATCAACTCCGGCTGCGGCAGCATCGAGCAGGATGATGTCGGGAGCCTGCAAATCGTCGCCGCTCATCGTCACCGTCTTGTTGGCGGCGTTGAGACCCACCATCGTGACATAGATGCCATAGAGGCCGTTGCCAGCAGGAATATCGACAGAGAAGTGGCCGTCGGCATCGCTTTCGAGCAGGAAGTTGCCCGTGGCGCCAGCAAGACCCAGCACATTGATGGTGGAACCCATCAGCGGCTCGGGATCGGCCTCGCCACGCTTGGCGTAGATCGTGCCAGAGAGCGTGTTCAGACGGAGGAGCGTAGCCTCGCGGACGAGCGACTGCTGGTCGAAGGTGACGGCGGTCGTGTCGCTCTGATACTTCTCCTTGACGAAGATGAGCTGGTACTCGCCCTCGGCATCGCGGACGTCGAGTGCGTAGTTGCCATTGTCGTTGGTCTCGGTCGTGAGCACCATGTCGCCCTGGACGAGCTTCACGGTCACATCGTCGAGAACGTCGGTGGTGGCACCATTGAAGCCCTTCACGCAACCCGTGAGACGGAACGGACGAGCCATCTGGTGGTCGAGGACGACATCGCCTTTGAGGAAGTCAACGGCGACGGTATCGGTCTTGTAGGTGTCGAGCTTGAAGATGGCGTTGTACTTCAGCAGCGGCTGAGCAACCTTCATCTGGTAGTAGCCCTCCTCATTGGTCATGCTGTTATAGACGACGTCGCCACTCTGGAGCTGGACGAAGACATTGGCGAGGGCCACACCCTTGCCATTGGTGACATGGCCTGAGAACTCGTTCGTGCTCTGTACCTCAAGATACATCACCGGCGACTCGTTCTGGTCCCAAGAGGCATTGGCCAACTTGTCGAGGTTGTCATCGCCACGGTAGAAGGAGTTTCTCACCTTCTTGTCGGTGACGAAGGCCATCTTCGTGTACTCGCTGGCCTCAACATGGAAGGCGAGACGCAGGTTCTTGCCCGTATAGCGGAAGCCCTCGGGGATCTCAATGACGATCACCTCGGCAGGATTCTTCTTCGTACCATCCTTCTTGATCTCGAGCGTACCGTTATAGACGCGGGTCATAGCGGTCGTGTCGGCAGCGACGAAACCAAGCTCGTAGTCGTCGTCGGTGTTCTCGATATAGACGCGCAGGTTGGCCTCATACTCCTTGGTGGTGAAGCCACTCTGGTAGCCGCGGAAGGCGATGCGCTGGATCGTAGAACCAGCGGGGATGCCGAGCTGGTCGGCCGTGTAGATGGTCTGGCTCTCAGAGTTCTTGTCGTAGAGACGGACAGGCACGGCATAATCGGCAAGGTTGGTCGAATCGAGCACCTGCACGCTGCCCCCCGTTGACTCCGGAGCAACGACATACTGGAAGAGCGCGGACTGAGTGGTCGTGCCATGGGCAACGATCTTGGCACGGAGGACCATCTCGCCCTCGGCGTGCGGCGTGTAGCGGAAGTTGAGCGTCGCCTTCTCGCCAGCCTTCAGAGCGGGCGTGGCATAGGAAACTTTCTCATATCCCTCGCCGTCCACCAGGCTGGCCGTCCAGGCACCAGCCTCCAGGTCGGTAGGCTCGATGTTCATCACATCGACCAAGATGTTGGAGCGGTTGTTGACCGTGAAGGTCTCCGGCATCGTGACGTTGTCGATATAGACTCCGTGGCCCTCCTTCAGGGAAGCGTTGACAGCATCGGCGAAGCTGCTGACCTCCTGCTTGTAGGGCTCGTAGCCGATGGCCTCGGCACGGAAGGTGTAGGCGCGGTCGGTCTTGAAGACGTTGAGCTGATAGCTGCCATCCTCGGCCGTGGTAGCGGCGTACTGCACGTTGTCGGCAGTGAGCGTGACGTTGGCATGGGCGATAGGCGTACCGTCGGCCTCAGCAGTCACCACACCCGTGAGCGGCGTGGAAGCCGTGCTCTCCGTGACGAAGGTGATGACAGGAGCACCATCCTCGGAGAGAGTGAAGTCCTTGTCGGTGAGGTCGGAATCAGACTTGCGATGAACAGACTGTCCCTGAAGGTAAGACTTGTCGGTCTCGAAGCGTACGTTGGAATAGCCTGACGGCACGTCGGCGTGCATGAAGATGCTGAGGTTGCGGCCGTCATAGACGAAGGAGTTCTTGAACGTGATGTTCATCATCTCCGCGGTCTCGGTCTTGTTGCCAGCGATCGGGAAGGTGCAGACATCGTCGAAGACCTGCTGCATCGTGTCGGTATTGTGGACTGCGAAGGGCGAGGTAAACACGGCATCGTCGGTGTTGCACATCCACACCTTCAGGTTGGTGGGAAGTTCCTTGCTTTCGTTCCATCCACGGATGATGATACCCTTGATGCGGGTGCCAGGCTCCAGGCCCAACTGAGCGGCCTTGTAGATGGCGTCGCTCTCGCTGTGCTTATAATAAGGAGCAACGGGGGTGCTGTTGTTGGTGACGGGGAAGGTGGGCTTGCCGACCTGGACGAGGCTGTTGCTCGTCTCGGCAAGTACCTGCACTGCCACGGTGTCGGAGGTGAACAGAATCTGACCACCCACCTCGAAGGCAGCATAGTAGTTGGCCGTTCCACCCTCGTGCGGCGTGAACGTCAGGTCGAACAGGCGGCTCTCGCCAGCGAGGAACTCAGCCTCGGCAGCCGTAGCCACCTTCTTGCCGTCGCGGTAGAGGCTGACGGCGTAGGCACCCTTGGCCATATCGGCTGGGTGGTTGTTGACGATTCTCACGCTGGCCTGGCTCTCGCTATTGACGGTAGCCACGGTGGGGAGGTTGAGAAGCTGGAACATCACGTCGTGGGAAATCTTCGCATAACCCATGCCGTAGATATTGTCGAGGCGCGCACCAGCCGACTCAAAGGCGAGGTAGAGATTGCCTGCGGGCAGATTCTCGACCGCATAGGAACGGAACTCGCCACTGTAGCGAGAGTCGGAGATAAGGTTGAAGGGACTGAACGTGTTGTTGTCGGTACCCGTACCCTCGATGGTGTGGGCAAGCGTCCAGTTCTTTCTGTCGGTAGAATAGTAAACGCGGAGGAAGGTAGCGTCGTCACGGCGGGCAGCATCGAAATGGAGCACGTCGCCACTCTTCACCTTCAGCATCGGCGTGATCAGACGCGTAGGCTCTACGTCATACTGCGCCTGGGCGCAATAGATGTTGTTGGGGAGGTTGGCCTGCAGGGGGAAATCGCTGATGAACCAACTTTCGCCGACGATGTAGCCAGCCGGCATCTTGCCATTCTCGAAGTTGGCATACATCTCGTTTGCTGCCACAGAGGTAGCCGAGAGCGCGATCTCCACGGTGCCACTGTTGGTCTCCAGCGTCAGCGTGCCCTGGTTCTCCGTACCCACCTGTCCGAAGGTGATGGGGAAGGTCAGCGCGGCGTGGGGAGCGACCTGCTGGGCCTTGAAGGCGGTGGAGAATCCACCCGTCATCGAGACATTGGTGATATCGAGCGGCGTAGCACCGTCGTTGCGCAGGAGATAGGAGTAGGTGACCTCGCCCTGGACAATACCCAGGTCGATGGCGTCGCCTACGGGCTTGCCACTACGGTCGAGCATCGTTGCCACGGGCTCGTAGGGATAGGCCTGGCGCTCGCCACAAGGCGTGAGATCGCCCGTGAGGTTGTCGCGGACAGCGTAAGCATAGTTCTTGGGATAAGAAGCGTAAGGCAGGGTGACAGTCAGCGTGGCGGTGGTCTCAGCGCCGAGGGCGAGATCCTCCGTCATGACCGTCGTGCCCACCACACGGTTGTTGAGCGTGGTGTTGACCAGGGAGAGCGAGTAGTTCTCATCGCCCACCTTGAGGTCGCGCTGTCCGTTGTTGCGGAGCTGGACGGAGTAGTTGAGCGTGAAGTTGCCATCGCTTGCCGCATCCACATACTCGGGATTGGCATCGCTCACCTTGAGCACCTTCATGCGAGGCAGCGGAGTCACCTCAGCCGTCGTGGCCGTCACATTGTCGATCAGGACGCTGTTGCCACGGATACCGATGTAAGTACCCTCGGCCATCTCCGGCACGGTGATGGTGCAGAAATTGTCCTCGGAGAGCTCGGGAGCCGGCATGTCGATGACGCCATCGGTCGTGAACTTACCGTCCTCGAAGTTGACATAATAGAACTTGATATCGCTACCATAGTTCAACGCCTTCACATCGACGGTGACCGTACCTCCGACAGGAGGAAGCACCAAGATGTCGTTGAGCGTCTGGGTCTGGGTGAGGCTGTCCGTCACCGTCTGCGAACCGATGTGCAGGCAGCCCGTATCATCCACGCCGCCCGTAGCCTGATATGCGTACTGGACGTAGTAGGTATTGGAGCGAACCACCATCGCATCGACGATATGGCCCCAGCCCAAGGGCGCAAACTCCGGGTCGGAGGTGTCGATCGGCGAGTTGAAGTCGTACTTGTACGGACTTTGTGTCTGCGCCTGTACGTTGTATCCGGCAAAGAGCACGGTGAGCAGGAGCAGCAGATGTCTGATTCTGTACATAGTTATTATTGTTTTAATGATTGGTTAAAGGGACAAGCAGACCCGCTCTGGGAGCGTTGGTTGGTCTGCTTGTCCTCTTGCTATGAATCCGATTACTTGACTACCACGTGGAAGACATGCTCGGCGACGCGCACGAGATAGGTGCCGCGCTGCACATGGAAGGTCTTCTTATCGACGTTGTCGGCCTTGGCCACCTGACGTCCGTCGGTAGTGAGAATGGTGACATCGCTGCCATTGGCATTGCTGACGGTCACGGTGCCGCGACCTGTCATCACATTGAGTCGGCCCTGGGTCAGCTCCTCTACGCCGAGCGTGATGCCGGCCTCGTTGCTGAAGGTTGACTCGCCCTCGTCATAGACGATGGTGATGGTGTAGATGTCGCCATCGTTGCCTGCGTCGCTGAAAGAAGTGGCGTTGGCGTTGGCCGTGCCGATCTTCTCGCCGTTGCGATAGACATTGTAGTTGAGGATGGTCAACTGACCCTCGTGATAGGTGATGTCGTCGACGAAGAGAGCCAACTTGTTCTCGCTGACGCAACGGATAGCGAAGTACTTCGTGCCCTCGGGCAGGTTGGCCTCGTAGTTGTACCAAGCGTCACCCTCAGCCTCGTGGGTGCTGATGAGCTTGAAGTCCTCGACGTTGTCGCCGGTGGTGGAGTAGAGGATCTCGAAGGCCTCCGGTGCGTAGGTCAGGGAAGCAGCCTTGGCCCAGAAGTCGATCTTCTGTGCACGACCGTCGAGCTCCGGAGAGATGAGCCAGTCGTCGCTCTTGCCACCATCGTCGGCAGACTCATTGTAGGTACCCCAAGAAGAGATATACTGCGTGCCCGAGTGAGCTACGAAGCGCGGGAGAGAGCTGAGACCCATCTCGACGGGATCGAAGATGATGTAGGCCATCGGATCTCCGCAATGCGGGAAGAGGAAGCCACTGATACCGATCGTCGGCAACTTGTCCCCATCGACTGTCTTCCAGTCGCCGATCTTCTCGCCATTGCTCCAAGCCAGGTAGCTCTCGAAGTCCTCCACGACGGTGCGGGAAGTATTCGTCGGCTTCGTCCAGGCCAGGTTGATGTTGTTGCCCTCGCGCTTAGCCGACAGGTCGGTGACGGTGGGCAGCTCCGGCTCCTTGACGTTGATGTTGACTTTCGCCGTTGTGTTGTCGCTGGGATCATCATCCTCGCTGACGGGCTGTACGGTAGCATAGACCTCACACTGGCCTGCATCCTCCACCTTCGGAGTGAAGTTGAGGTAGTAGGTCTCTGAGCGGAACGGATCCAGCGGACCACCCTTCTGGCTGGCCACCTTGCGACCGTTGAGGTAGAGGTCGATCGTGAAGTTGTCCTCCACGTTCTCGCCGATGTTGCGGACGGTGACGCCGGCCTCCATTACGTTGCCGACCGTACCCGTGAGCGTAGGCTTCGTGCTGACGGCACAGAGGTTGTGGCCAAGCACGTCGTAGATCTCCACGGCGTCGAAGCTGAGGCTCTGGAGCTCCTTGTCGTTGCACTCACCGAGGAACTTCAGTACGATGAAGTCGTAGGCGGCATAGTCGCCAAGGTCCACAACCTCCTCGATCCACTGACGGTCGCCCGTGAGCTTGCTATAGTCGATATCCTTGAGTTCGACGGTCTTGTTGTCCGGCGTCATGACCTCCAGGCGCAGGTGGTAGTCCAGGCCCGGTACGCCATTGTGCCAGAAGCGCAGCACAGGATTGGCAGCACCCTTGAGAGAGATCTTGCCCGAGTTGAAGGAAGCCACTGTTCCCTTTTCCTTCGGCGTCCAGTCGGCAGAACCGATGATATCGTCGGCAGAGTTGTAGCTCTTCGGCCAGAAGCAGTCGTCGGTATCCACCCACCAGAGGCTGTTGTCGAGGTTGCCCTTGCGGAAGGACTCTCTGAACGGCAGCGTGTAGGGAGCACCCGAGATAACCAGGTTGGACGCCTCATACTCGCCCTCGCCGACGTCGGAGACACCGCTCACGGCGAAGTAGTGGAGATCCTGCACGCCGTACATAGGAACCTGCGGCTGATAAGAGAGACCCTTCACACCCTCCTTGAGGATCACGAAGTCGAGGGCCTCCAGGTCGAGCGTATAGATATTGTACGTGAGCTCATCGGGCTCCACATAGCCACCGTTGACACCCAGGGTGCTCGGAGCCTTCCAGTCGACCGTGATGGCATCGAGGCCAGACGTGGCGCGGACATCCTTCGGCATGCCAGGAATGTCGAATCCGATATAGGCGCGGTGCTCGGCAGGCTCGCCGGCCTCGTCGCCCGAATAGGCGGTGATAATATAGGTATTGAATCCATCCAGGGCGCCATTGTCGGTGAAGGTCAGCTGCTGACCCGGCGTGACGTTGGTGAACGTGTGGATGAGGTCCTCAGTCTCCGCACGGCGGCGAACCTCGATCTTGGAGATAGAAGACAGCGTCTGTCCGTTGATGGCCTTGGTCGGGGCACGGAAGGTGAGGGTAGCCTCGCCCACTCCGTAGTCGCCCGGAACGATGGTCAGGTCGGTCACGGTATCAGGAGAGCTGAGCAGCGGGCCCTCGGTGACGAGGATGCTGTCCACGTAGGTGCGGTAGCCGTCCACAGGGCTCTGGTCGTGGAGACCGAAGTGATAGACACCGTCAGCCTTGACCGTCACGGTAGTCTTGAGGTTGACCCACTCGTTCTCGGGAAGGTTCGTTCTCGGGACGATCTCAGTATAGGTAGAGGGATCGAGGCCCTGACCGAAGGAAGCACCAATCTGCTGGAGATAGCTGGTCATACCGCGGCGGGCACTGAAGGAGAAGTTGTACTTGCGGCCCGGGGTGAGGTGGATCTCCGGCGTGATGAGCCAGTCGTCGCTGGCCTGCATTGAGCTGAACGTACAGTAGGCTACGCCATTGGTGGCGTTATACTCCCACGTGCTACCATCGTTGTTGGCATCGACGATGGTGAAGAGGTTGAAGTCCTCCTCCGTATTGAAGTACTCCTCATAGGGCACCTCGCAGGCGTCGCCGATGAGAATCTTGTTGGAGGTGGCCTGTGTGCCATAGAGACCCTCATAGACCGGGGTCACGACATAGAAGAAGGAAGTGAGCTTGCCCTTCTCGAGGGTTTCCTCAAACTTCACCTTGGTGTAGTTCTTAGCCACCGTCACGCGACCCGGGTAGCGGACGATGTCGTAAGTGACCTGCGGACCATTGACATAGCCGCCGTGCGTACCCTGCGTCGGCGCACGCCAAGTCAGCGTGGACTTCATCGTCTCAGGGTCGATCTTCAGTTTCAGAGAGGAGACAGCCTTGGGGTTGTCCGGTCCCACCCATGCGGTGGCCTTTGCCAGCGGGCTACGTCCTGCGGCATTGGTGGTGGCAGCAAAGATGACGTTGTCACCCTTGGGGGCCGTGATGTCGATGCTCACCTTCTCGCCCGGCTGGCACGACTTGGTCACGGGCTCTCCATTCTCGATACGCACGGAAGCGGTCAGCGTGCCCGTCAGCGCTTCGCCACCAAACGTCGTGGTCGGAGCGGTGAACGTAGCCACACCACTGGTGCTGCCCTTGGAGAAGGAGACAGAGAGGTCGTTGATCTTGGCCGGCGCATTCACGTCGGTCAGGGCCTCCGCCACGGTGAGACAGACGACCTCCTCGCCGTCGGGGAAGTCGGCCACCTTCGTAGCCTTTGCCGTCAGGGTGTCCACCTCGTAGAGACCCGAGGGCGAGTTCTCAAACGAAGCAGCCCAATAGAGCTTGTCCGTATTGCGGTCGAACGCGGCACTCTGCAGGTAGAGCGGGTAGAGACCCGTAGGACCGATCTCGGTCACGGCACCCGTGGTACGGCTGATCTTGCAGAGCTTACCCGTGCTGCTGATACCGTACATGCTACCCTTGGAGTTGATGGCAAAGCCGAGGAAATAGACATCCAGGTTGCCGATGGTCTGCGTCGTCAGGCTCGCATAGTCGATGACGTTGAGCGCATAGCCCGAGAAATCGCTGTTGTAAGCGATACCATACACCTTATTAGTAATAGGATCGACATCGGTGTCGAAGCAATAGAGGTCCGGGCGGTTGCTGACATCCTCGGTACGCGTCATCTCCCAGGTGTCCATGTCGTACTCATAGTACTGACCCATGATCTCGCCGAGGAAGCTGAAATAGCTCACGAAGCGGAACATGCCATCCTTGAACACACCACCACCGTTGGCGTCGAGGGCAGCGCCGCTGCAGAGGTTCTGGATCGTGATGGGGTTGGTGCCGCGGAACTGTCCCACATAGAAGGGAGTGGCGTCGCTGGGCAGGGTGTCCCACGACTTGGCATAGATGACGTTGCCCCAGAACTCCACGCCGTCCGCACTGGCGAGGCGTACGCGCTGGTTGGGGTTGGGCATCACGAGCGAGCGCGGTGTCTTGCGCAGTTTGCCTCCTTCGCGGTGCCACGGCTTGGCTCCCACGATGGGGCCGCGCTTGGCGGGCGTACCGGCCGGGTCGCCAACGCCAGGTCGCAAGACGCGCTGCGCCTTGGAATCCTGTGCCCACATCGGAAGTATGGGCACGAACAGCAGCATCCATAGCGGAACTGCCAAGAGAAGGGTTCGTTTTTTCATAAGCTGATATTTATAAAACTGTTAGTTGATTTCTCGCCTTTCAAGAGGTCGGTTAGACCGTTTTGAGTTGGATTCAGTGCAAAAATAGCCAAATTTCCACCGAGTATGCTCGGTAACTATTCAGCAATAGTGTAGGCATGCAGCATCCT
>ULPU01062776.1_pt1 | contig 30047 bp, 20 predicted proteins | sample 1953821 | NCBI WGS metagenome assembly ULPU01 (sample SAMEA4835637, study PRJEB28245) | human gut metagenome | biome: gut microbiome; material: fecal sample | place: Denmark | collected 2008
TTGCATGGCAGTCGTGTAGCCACCATACGAACGGTTTTAAGCAATTATAGGTAAATAAATGTTTGCGCCCTCTCTAAGATGTGAATCTTGGAGAGGGATTCTTTCCCCGGTTGATAGCACCAAGGGCGGGAGGATAGAACGAAGAATGGGTGGACTGAACGATGAACAGGAAGGACAGGGAAAGAGAGAGGAAACGGCGGGGTAGGGTACGAAAAAAGGTGGCCGAAGCCACCTTGGAAAGTGTAGGAACTGTTACTTCTTGCTGGAGCGGACCGCCTTCACCGCCTTGGCACAGTCTTCGGGACTGACCGCGCGGCACTGCTTGATCCAGGCCGTAGCCACGCCGATGATGCTGCAAGAGTGGTCCGCGTTGATGCGCATGGCATCGCGCGTTTCGTCGCCTGGCACGAGCCATTTAGAGCCGTCCTCGTCCTCGAAATAGATCTTGACGGTAGGCAGGCCGTCATAAATGGCCAGTACGAACTCTCCCGACTGTGCTGTGTCCTGTTTGCGCATTCTCAACTCGTCACCCTTGTGCATGCGGTAGTTGGCCAAACTGTCGTCCGCCAGGCGAACGATGAAGTTGCAGTCGGGTGCAATCGCCCTGGGTACTCGGTACATCTCTTGACTGATGCAACCATGATCATCGGTTATACCATCGTAAATGGGGATCAGGACCACGTCGTCGTTATCCACTTCCTCAGCGTTACAGCCTTGCTGGCGCATGAGGTCTACAAACTCGCTTTCTGTCATAGTTTTTTCTTCGCTTTTCATGATAGAATACTTTATTTGTTATACATACTTATTAGACGGTGCGAAGGTAGGAAGTTTTTTCGACATGACCTAATAATAACTGTGAAAAAATGCTTTCTTGCGCACGGGCTAAGAAGCTGTGGAGATCGGGAGAAAAAAATAAAGGGCCCGAACTGTCACAGCCCAGACCCTTCCGTTTACAATCTTAGTTACTAAAATAATTTACCTTAAAACCCTTTTTTGTGTGATATTCCATTAGAAAAAGAGGTAGCGGTTGTCAACCACTCCCGCGCCGAAGACGAGGTCTTGCATGAAGTTGCCCATGTACTGCATAGCACGCTGGCGGCACATTTGAATCTGCTGCTCCTCGTTGTATTTGGCCGGACGCATCTGCTTCTTCACTACCTGGAAGACATAGACGCCGGCGTTGCCCTTGACAGGGGCGGAGCAGAACTTGCCCTGAGCCGTGGCAGCCACGGCACCCGAGAGGGCGGGCTCAGCAGCTCCTGTGGCCTGGATGAAGGCAGGGGCTGCAAACGTGATCTGATTGACCGTGCTGACCTTGGCACCCTTGGCCTGGGCAGCAGCGATGCTGTTGACGCCCTTGAGCTTGGCCATGATCATCTCGGCCTTCTTGTCGCGGATCACCTCGCGCTTGAGAATCTCCTTCACCTGGGCGTCGTCCCAAGGACGGTAGCCCTGCGGATGGATCTTGGTCATGCAGAGCACCAGCAGGTGGTCGTTCTCCTTGCCAGCCTCGAAGAGCTGGGAAACCTGTCCCTCCTTGGCCTCGAAGATCCACTTGATGGCGTCGCGGATGCCGGAACCACCGACGTTGCCCACCGTATGGCTGGAGGTGGCGAAGTCGTTGAGATCCTGGACCGTGTAGCCAAACTTCGTGGCGTGCTTCTGCAGGTCGGCCAGGCTGGCCTGGCTCTGCGTGACAAACTGGCTGAAACGGTTGTAAGCCTTGGAGTAGGTATTGTCGGAGAAACGGATTTCCTTCTTGATGACGGCAGCGACGGCCTTGCTCTTCATCGCCTTGCGGTTGAGCACCTGGATGACGACGTTGCCCTGGGTGAGCTCGATGTTCTGGGTGGAACCGACGGCACCGTTGAGCAGCGCCTCGATGTAGGCACGGTTGTCCTGGCTCATCGTGCTGGCCTGCTCATACATCGCACCCGTGAACCACGTCGTGGTGCTGTCCTGGCCGTAGCGCTTGGCGATGGCCTGGAAGTCGCCACCAGCGGCGAGGGCCTTCTGGATGCTGTCGGCAGAAGCGCGAGCGGCCTCCAGCGTCTTGCCACCCACCTGGATCTGACGGAACTCCACGGAGTCGGGGAGCTCGGTGCGAGAGAGGATGCGGACGATATTGTAGGTGTTGTCCTTCGTGTTCTCCACGACGCCGGTCGTACCGACGGCCATGGAGTCGATCTTGGAGGCGATGTCGGGGTACTGCTGGAAAGCCTTGCCGCTGACGGGGAGGCCGATGTACTGGATCATGCTACCGCTCTTGCTCACCACCTGGGTGGGATCGGCGGCTGCGGCGAGCTGCTTCTGATAGCCGGCCATGTCCTTCTGGAGCTGGGCACGGTCGGTGGCGCTGGCCTTCACCTGGATGTCAACCATCTTGACGTCGCGCGTCTCCTGCTGCTGGCGGAAGGCGGGCTTCAGCTCCTCATACTTGGCCTTGAGCTCCTCGTCCGTCACCTTGATGTCGGCGTCCTTGATCGTGTTGTAGGCGATGGAAGCCAGCTGGATCTGGGCCTCCTCGTTCTCCTCGTTGAAGGCCATCTTGGCCTCTACCTTGTTGGAGAGGACGCAGTTGGCCAGGAGCGACTGATACTTCTGGGCCAGGAGCTGCGTGCGGAGGTTCTTCTCGACGAAGAGCCAGTAGTTGTAGGCGGGGCGCATCTGGTCGAGCTGCTGGCTGTTGTTGCTGGCCTCGGCCTTGCGGTAGGCGTCGATAAACTGCTTGAGGATCGATACGTCAAAGCGGCCGGTCTGCTGGTTGACGAACGGGGTCTGCGTGAGCAGCTGGTTCGTACCATCGTTGAGGACGTTCTGGAGTTCGTCCTCGGTGACGGTCAGACCGAGCTTCTTGCAGTCTTCCTTCATCACGCGCTCGGAGACGAGCTGCTGCCATACCTGGTCCTTCAGCTGGTTGAGCTGGTCCTCGCTGAGGTTGTCGGTGCGCATGGTCAGTTTCATCGCATCCTGATACTCATCCAGGAGTTTTTGGAAGTCCTGCACGTAGATTTTCTCGCCAAGGACCTCACCTATCTGCTGGCTGTTCTGACCTTTGATGCCATTGCAGGAACGGAAAGCCTCCTCGGCAATGAACGCAAATAGACCCAAGCCGATGATGATGATCAGCAAGATGCCTTTGCTTCTGATTTTTCCTAAAGCTGTCATTTTTTACTTTATTTTTTATTATTTCTTTTCTCTTTCTCTCTCCACCCCGCCTGCTTTCGGCTCCTTGCCCGCCCGCTTTTCGGATCCTTGGAGGACCGTCCGGAGGGGCTATGCGGCGCATAGCAGGATGGAAAATGCGTACAAAATTAATAAAAAGTTGGCAAATGGCGGAATAAATTGCCGACAATTTGCGTTTGCCGCCTCGTTTCTTTGCTTTTTGACCGCCAAGAGTGGCCATAATGCGGGTTCTGACAGGGCGTTCTTTCTATTTTTCTTGTCACGATTGCTTGCCACGACACGTTTTTCTTGCCACGACACTCGCTTTTTCTTGCCACGACACGCGTTTTCTTGCCGCGGTGTGATCCGCACGCTGGACGCGGAGCCTACTCCTCGGCCACATGGAGGCGCACGACCTCGATCTTGGTCATGGTCTTCTTGACGATCTTGAAGTGGTACTTGCCCACCTTCACCACCTCGTTGAGTTTGGGGAAACTCTGGTAGGCGTGGAGGATCAGTCCGCTGATGGTCTTGTACTCGCCACTGTCGGGCAGTCCGAGGTTGAAGAGCTCGTTGGCCTTGTCGATCTCCAGGCGTCCCGAGAGGATGTAGTCGCCGTCGGCGGTCTGCTTCGCGATATAGTTGGTGTTGTCGTGCTCGTCCTCGATGTCGCCGAAGATCTCCTCGACGATGTCCTCCAGCGAGACGATGCCCGAGGTGCCGCCAAACTCATCGACGACGACGCCGATCGACTTCTTCTGTCCGAGGAAGATCTGCATGAGTTTCTGTGCCGCCATGGTCTCGGGGACGAAGGGCATCTGGCGGATATGGTCGTGCCATTTCTCGCGGGCGCGGAAGAGTTCGAGGGTGTGGATGTAGCCGACGATGTGGTCGATGTCCTCCTTGTAGATGAGGATCTTGGAGTTGCCGCTCTCGACAAACTTCTGCTGCAGTTCGTCGGCCGTGCAGTCGTAGGGGACGGCATTGATCTCCGTGCGCGGCACCATGCAGTCGCGGACCTTGAGGTCGGGGAAGTCGAGGGCATTCTGGAAGATCTTCATCTCGTCGTCGACCTCGCCTCCCTGCGGCGTGTTGTCGATGGAGGACTGGACGAGGTCGTCGAGGTCCACCTTGGTAAACGTGCCGTCGTTGTTGCCCTCCTCCATCTTGACGCCCAGGAGGCGCAGGAAGAGGCGCGAGAGCAAGGTGGAGAAGCGGCTGATGGGCCACAGGACGATGTAGAAGAGGTAGGCCACGGGAGCCAGGAGGCTCATGAGGCGGTTGGGGTTGCTCTTGAAGAGCGTCTTGGGGAGAAACTCGCCCGTGAAGAGGATGACGAGGGTGGAGCAGATGGAGTCGAGCATGACGAGCGTGGCGTCGTTGCTGATGCCGGCCAACTGCCATAGGCCGTCGAAGATGCGGGCGAAGAGGATACCATAGACCACCAGCACGATGTTGTTGCCCACGAGCATGGTGGAGACAAAACTGTTGGGGTTGGCGTAGAAGACTTTCAGGCAGTGCTGCGAGAGTCCGCTCTGGTCCTTGCCGACCTTCATCAGAAGGCGGTTGCTGGCCACGAAGGCGATCTCCATGCCCGAGAAAAAGGCCGAGAGCACCATGGTGGCCAGGATGGCTATTATATTATAGGTATAGGTGTCCAATATGGTTCAAATATGATTCTCGATTCAGGGCTGCCGACGATCGGCAGCCGTTGGTCTCCCGTCGGCGACGGGCTGGGCGGCGGCAGGTGGCCCCGGAGGGATCGGCGTTCCCTCTCTGCGGCCTGCCGAGGGAGCCATGTCGGCCTTGTCGAAGAGGCCCCAGCCCTTGGCGTCGCCGATCTCATACTCCGTCATGGTCTCGTCGCTGCGGAAGTAGCTGCCCTGGAGTTCGCGGTCGGGCGTCTTGATATGGGAGAAGACGTGGGAGTAGAGCTGGTGCTCGCCCTCGTCCCAGTAGAGCTGCTGGCTCGCATACTCCACGCCCTGGGCCGTACGGATGCGCACGCGGCCGCGGAGCACCCAGCGGCGCAACTTGTCGTAATAGACGGCGCTGTCGCAGGAGATGTAGCCCAGCACGCGCTTCTGCTCGTCAAACTGCGTCAGCAGGATGCCCTTGTCGAAGGTCCAGCGCGAGGGGTTGCGATTCTCGTTGATCTCCCAGCGCTCGGCGACGATGCGATACTTGATGACGCCGGAGTCGGAGATGAGCGTGTTGACGCCGTAGGTCGTCATGATGGGCACGGAGTCGCGGTCGTGGATGGCGGGGGCGGTGTGCTCCTTGGGCTGGTTGCAGCCCGCGGCCAGGACCCCTGCCAGCACGAAAGAGAGCATGGAGGGCAACAAGCCCCTCATGCCCTGGTGGTCGCTTCTCGTGTGATGACTTAGAAAACTCATGCGGTCGTGGCAGCCTTTATGGTCAACATAGGTCCCTCGCAGGGCCTATTCGACCTTGAACTTGGCGAACATGCGCTCATTGAAGGTGAAACCGATGTTGATGCGGAACGTGTTCTCCGTGAGCATCGAGGAAGCCTCGCGGCGCACCCACTGGGCGGAGATGTTGAGCATCGAGCGGTTGTTGTAGCTGTTGACGATGGGGATGCCCAGGCCCAGCGAGGCCGAGATCTCCTTGGGGCCGTCCTGGCCGTTGATGGTGAAGTAGGGCGTGGCGTAGCCGATACCCGCACGGTAGTGGAGGCGGCTGAGGAAACCACGGTGGCGCTCGCCACGGCAGTAGTCGGCGCCGAGGACGACCTTGTGGCGGTCCTTGAGCAGTCCGCTCTGGAGCCCGTAGCCGCCCTGGTCGGAATACTGCGGGTAGTCGAGGCTGCCCCATTTCTGCAACTGGTAGTCGGCGCCGACCATCAGTTGGCCGTTGTGGCTATAGACCGCTCCCACGCCGAAGGTATGGGGCAGGTCGAGGGCGTTGGAGATACGGAAGTGGGTCGTGTCGGCCACGGCCAACTGGGAGTTGTTCTTGATGACGGAGAGCTCAGGGTCGGCGTTGAGACTGTGGCCCAGACTGTAGGTCAGACCCAGCGTGACCTGGTCCTTGGCGCTGAGGGGCTGCGTGTATTGCAGTCCGAAGTCGAGCTTGTAGCTGCGCACCTCGGCGGTGTAGGTGCGCTGCAGCGTATTGACGTAGGCGTCGCTATACGTATTGGTCACGTACTTCGTGTAGCCACCCCAGAGATAGGAGGCGTTGACACCGACGGAGAGATTGCGCAGCGGCTCCGCACCCACGCCGAGATAGACCTGGTGGAGGCCCTGCGAACCGCTATACTTGTTGTTGTAGGTGGCCGTGGGCGACTCGGGGGAGAGGCTGCTGTTGATGTGGGCGGAGTTGGAGTAGTCGTAGCCCACGTTGGTGTAGGGCAGCAGACCGAAGCTCACGCCCACATGGCGAAACAGGCGAAGGCCCGCCACCACATACTCCAGGTCGGCATTGCGCGCGCTGATGGAGCGGCCGCCCTCCTTGAACTGCGTCATCTGCAGGCTCACGCCCGCGTCGAAGATGAACGACAGCGAGTCGAGGGCCGAGTAGGAGGCCGGGTTGAGGGCGTTGACTTGGTTGTTGAGCCGGAGGCCATAGGCCAGTCCGTTCATGCCGCGGCTGAAACTGCCCGACTGTTCGGAGAGTTCGCCCAGGCCATACTGGCTGTAGGGGGAGTTGGTGCCGCTCTGCGCATGGAGTCCGAGGGAGGAGAGGAGCAGGAGCGATGCTGTTATCGTTTTCTTCATTGATTATCTACTGGGTTGGGGTCTGGGCAGGGCCTTGCCGGCACCAGGACCGTGATTAGCGATAGCGAGACCGTCGCTGGCGGCCTCCGGGGCGGAGGAAAGTCCGCCGAGGGGGTCAGAGGCGGTTGTTCTCGGGGAAGACCACAGAGGGCTGGAAGGTCTTGGCCTCCTCGAAGTCCATCAGGGCGTAGCTCACGATGATGATGGTGTCGCCGACGACCACCCTGCGCGCTGCCGCACCATTGAGGCAGATGCAGCCGCTGCCACGCTCGCCCTTGATGACGTAGGTCTCGAAGCGCTCTCCATTGTCGTTATCCATGATCTGCACTTTCTCACCGGCGATGAGATTGGCCGCGTCCATCAAGTCCTCGTCGATGGTGATGCTGCCGATGTAGTTGAGGTTGGCCTGGGTCACCTTGACGCGGTGCAGTTTGCTTTTCAGTACTTCTATATACATATAAAAAGAAAGTGTAGCGTGTGTTATTCCTTATACTTGATATGATCGATCAGACGGATCGGGGTCTTGCCGCAATAGACGGTGATGCAGCCCACCACATAGTCGCTGTCCTGCCAGTCCTGGACGTCGAGGAGCGTGTTGCCGTCCACTATCTGGAAGTACTCCACCTCCAGGCCGTCGATGGCGTTGATCGTGCTGACCACGTGGTCGTGGGTCTCGGCGACGGTGTGGGGCTTGGCGTAATCGATGCTCTCCATCAGCGCACGGGCGATGTGGGGGGCGATGGCGCGCTCCTCGGGGGTGAGGAGCTTGTTGCGGCTGCTCAAGGCCACGCCGTCGGCCTCGCGCACCACGGGGCAGGGGACGATCTCCACGCGGCTGCCGATGTAGGCGACCAGGCGGCGGATGACGGCGATCTGCTGCCAGTCCTTCTCGCCAAAGTAGGCGCGGGTGGGCTGGACGATGTAGAACAGGCGGCTCACCACCTGGCAGACGCCATTGAAATGGCCGGGACGATGGGCGCCCTCCATGACCGTCGTCTGGGGCGGAAACTCAAAGTGGCGGGTATCGGGAGTGGGGTAGATGTCGCTCACGGTAGGCGCGAAGACGAAGTCGGCGCCACAAGCCTCGCAAAGGGCGCAGTCGGCCTTCAGCGTGCGGGGATAGCGTTCGAGGTCGGCGGGGTCGTTGAACTGTGTGGGGTTGAGGAATACGGAGACCACCGTCACGTCGTTTTCCTTGGCGCTACGCTTGATGAGCGAGGCGTGGCCCTCGTGGAGGGCACCCATCGTGGGGACGAATCCCACCGACTGTCCTTGCTTGCGCGCAGCGAAGAGCGCGTTCTGCAAGTCTGCGTTTTTTTCAAATACTTTCATTATCTGCAAAATATTTCGGGTGCAAAGTAACAACATTTTTACGAAATAGGCAAAAAGTAATCTGAAAAATATAATAAAATGCCGATGCCATTAGACAAAATATCTGAAAAGCCGCTACGAATTCGGGAATAAAATCGTAACTTTGCACCTGGGAAATCGTGTTTATCGCGACTTTTGTCAAGAAATAATCATGATAAAACAAGTTAGAATGGCAAAGAAAGTATTGTTTATCAACCAGGAAACCACCCCTTACGTCACCCATTCGCAGATGGCAGAGATGGGAGGTTTGATGTCGGCCAAAATGCAAGAAGCCGGATTCGAGATAAGAACCTTCATGCCGAAGTGGAGCACGATCAACGAAAGGCGTGGCCAGTTGCATGAGGTGATCCGACTCTCGGGTATGAATCTGATCATCGACGACACGGATCACCCGCTCATCATCAAGGTGGCTTCCATACCGCAGTCGCGCATCCAGGTCTATTTTATTGATAATGAGGATTACTACCAGAATCGTCCGGCCATGACCAAGGACGAGCTGGGCAACGACTATCCCGACAATGGCGAGCGGGCCATCTTCTTCGCGCGCGGCGTGCTGGAGACGGTCAAAAAGCTCCGCTGGGCGCCGGATATCATCCACTGCCAAGGCTGGATGAGCTCGGTGATACCGTTCTATGTGAAGACGGCCTACCACGACGAACCACAGTTTATCAACGCCAAGGTGGTGACGTCGCTCTTCGGCGAACAGCCCGCGGGCGACCTGGGGGAGAAGTTCAGACGCTCCCTGCCGTTCAGGGAGGCCAAGGCCGAACTGATCGAGAAGTATGGCGACACGTTCGACGCTGTGGAACTGGGCAAACTGGCCATCGACTATAGCGATGGTGTCGTACAGGTGGACGACCAGGTCAACGCCGAACTCGTCCGTTATGCGCAGAGCGAGAACAAGCCGCTGATCGTCCATCCGCAGGCAGAGGCAGAGGTCAAGGGACTCTATGCTGACTTCTATGGCAAATTGTTGGGGGAATAGGCGGAGACAGCGTCTCTGACGTACCCTCGGGCGGGGGGACCGTGCGCCTTGTAGATAAGGAATGGGCGTGGCCTCCTGTTGTAAAAGATTTTATGACCATTACACGCAAATGATAAAATTCCATCAGTTGGTCTGGGGCCTCGCCCTCGCTGCCACGGCGCTCTCGCTGGCCGCCTGCGACGACACGACCGACAACATCGGCGGTTCGCTGATAGACAATCCCGACAAGTTGACTGTCAAGGCTGACACCTTCCAGCTCAGCACGCGCACCATCATGGCCGGCTCGGTCATCGCACGCAACATCACGGGCTATCTCGGCCGCGTGAAGGATCCGGAGACGGGCAACTACGTGACGGGCGACTTCATGGCGCAGCTGCATCCGCTGAGCAACTATCAGATCGCGGCTGCCGACAGCATCCTCAGCCGCAACGACCGGGGGGAGATCATCGCCGACTCGTGCGAGATCCTGCTGGTTTATAACGACTTCTATGGCGACTCGCTGGCACAGATGAAACTCTCGGCCTACGAGATGGGGCGGCCGCTGGAGGAGGGATCGGTGATCTATTCCAACTTCAATCCGGCGCTCCACGGCTACCTGCGCCAAGGGGGCATCAAGCAGGAGCGTACCTATACGCTGGCGGACCAGACGCGCGGCGCCAAGTACACCAACAAGGCGATCGCCATCCGACTGGACGACGCCTATACGGACAAGGACGGCGTCAGCTACAACAACTATGGCACGTACCTGATGCGGAAGTACTATGCCTCGCCCGAGGCGTTCCGCAACAGCTACCGCTTCCTCCACGAGATCAGCCCGGGCTTCTTCTTCAAGGTGACCAACGGCATCGGTTCGATGGCGTATGTGACCAACGCCCAGCTCAATATCTACTTCCGGTCGCAAATCAACGGCAAGGACTCCGTCACCTCGACCTCACTGGCCAGTACGGAGGAGGTGCTGCAGACGACGACGTTCAGCAACGACAACAACCTGCTGGCAAGTCTCGCGGCACAGACGGGATGCAGTTATCTGAAAAGCCCGGCGGGCCTCTTCACCGAGGTCACGTTGCCGGTGGATGAGATCATGAGGGGACACGAGAACGACACGCTCAACACGGCGAAGGTGACCTTCCCGCGCATCAACAACACGATCAGTTCCGACTTCCTCCTCAGTGCGCCGACGACGGTGTTGATCCTTCCGCTCGACGAGCTCCATACGTTCTTCGCCGAGAACCGCATTCCCGACTACAAGACGAGTTTCACCGCAGCCTATAGCGCGACGGTGAACGGCTATACGTTCAACAACATCTCGGGCTTGGTCAACTATATGATCAAGAAGCGCCGGGCCGGACAGGTGGATGCCAACTGGAACAAGGCGGTGCTCGTGCCAATCAGTCTGGCGACAACGACCATCACGGGTAGCTCTGGCACGAAGATAACACGCGTGACAAAGTGCTCCCACGACATGTCGCTCTCCAGCACACGACTCGTGGGTGGCCCCAACAACGCCAACCAGCCCATCCTCCTCTCTGTCATACATAGTACTTTCAATGGCAGATAACTTCTTGGAGCGCCACCGTGCCGACTACGAGCAGCGTAAGGCACGGTGGCTGAAAAAGAAAAGCCGCTGCCAAATCAAGGTCAAAAGACCCGGTACTGACGCACATGCTGACAAAAACCTGAGTGAAGGTCAAACTTAGAAGGGTTTGGCATGTCTTTTGCTCTATACTTTTGCAATTGAACAAGTTGTATTGAACAAGTAAAGAAATTGTATTCTAAAAGAAAATCACGAAAGTCAAGATGATAAGTCAATTCTCTAAAGAACTCTCGGAGGTGCTCGCCTTCAGCCGCGAGGAAGCTGACAGACTGTCCTGTCCCTCGGTGGCTCCAGAGCATCTGTTGCTGGCTGTTTTCAGGCTCTCTGATCCGAAGATACAAAGGGTCATCTCGACGCTCAGCCTCGACGTGCCCACGGTCAAGAAGGAGCTGGAGCAGTATGCCTCTTCGAACAAGGAGGAGAGCAAGCGGATCTACGAGGAGATCAACGTCACGGACCGTGCTGCCAACGTGCTGCACCTCGCAGTACTGGAGGCGCGCATCCAGCATCGCAAGATTGTCGATGTGGAAGACTTGATCCTGGCCATTCTCCACGACCAGACAGACACGGGCGCGAAGATGACGCTGCAGGCTCACCACCTCGACTACATTGAGGCCAACGCGCTGCTGCGCCAGTTGGCCAACGACGTGCAGGGAGGGCTCGACTTGTCCGACGATGACGACGACGATATGCTCTTCAACGATGACGACGAGGAGGATCGCGAGGAGGCGCGCAGCCAGGGTGGTGGAGCGCAGCAGACGCGCACCAAGGAGACCAAGAGTGCGACGCCGGCCCTCGACAACTTCGGTACGGATCTCACGGCAGCAGCCCAGGAGGGGAAACTCGACCCCGTGGTGGGCCGCGAGCGCGAGATCATCCGCGTCAGCGAGATCCTGGGACGCCGCAAGAAGAACAATCCTGTGCTCATCGGCGAACCCGGTGTGGGCAAGAGTGCCATCGTAGAAGGACTGGCGCAGATGATCGTCCAGCACCGCACGTCGCCCACGCTTTTCAACAAGCGGATCGTGTCGCTTGACATGACGAGTATCGTGGCGGGAACGAAATACAGGGGTCAGTTTGAGGAGCGTATCCGCACGATCCTCAAGGAGATAGAGCGCCACCCGGAGGTGATCGTCTTCATCGACGAGATCCACACCATCATTGGTGCGGGCTCGGCGGCTGGCACGATGGACGCTGCCAATATCCTCAAGCCAGCGCTGGCGCGAGGCATGATGCAATGTATCGGTGCCACGACGCTCGACGAATATCGCAAGTCGATCGAGAAGGACGGTGCCCTGGAGCGTAGATTCCAGAAGGTGATCGTCGAACCGACCACGACGGAGGAGACGCTGCAGATCCTGAAGAACATCAAGGACCGCTACGAGCACCATCATCAGGTGACGTATTCTGACGAGGTGCTCCAGTTGATCGTGAAACTCACGGACCGCTACGTCTCGGACCGCTTCTTTCCCGACAAGGCCATCGACGTGCTCGACGAGGTGGGATCGCATATCCACCTGCAGCATGCGGAGGTGCCGAAGGAGATCGTGGATCTGCAAAATGAGATCGAGGAGATCAAGCAGAAGAAGCAGAATGCGGTCAAGAACCAAAACTTTGAGATGGCGGCGGGCTTCCGCGACCAGCAGGTGGAGCGCGAGAAGCAGCTCGAAGAGGCCCAGCACCGCTGGGAGGAAGGCGAGGTCGGCGAGCAGGTGGCCATCACGGAGGATCAGGTGGCCGATGTGGTGTCGATGATGACGGGTGTGCCCGTGCAGCGCATGCAGCAGTCGGAGGGCCTTCGTCTGCGCAATATGGCGACGGAATTGAAGCAGGTGGTGGTGGCCCAGGACAAGGCCATCGAGAAAATGGTGAAGGCCATCCAGCGCAACCGCGTGGGACTGAAGGAGCAGAACCATCCCATCGGCGCATTCATGTTCCTGGGTCCAACGGGTGTGGGCAAGACCTACCTGGCCAAGAAACTGGCGGAGTATATGTTTGGTTCGGCCGATGCGCTGATCCGCGTCGATATGAGTGAATATACGGAGAGCTTCAACACGTCGCGCCTGGTGGGTGCGCCTCCGGGCTACGTCGGCTACGACGAGGGTGGCCAACTCACGGAGCGGGTGCGCCGCCATCCTTACTCCATCGTCTTGCTCGACGAGATCGAGAAGGCGCATGGCAATGTCTTCAACCTCCTCTTGCAGGTGCTCGACGAGGGACGACTCACGGACGGCAACGGACGACTGATCGACTTCCGCAATACGGTCATCATCATGACGTCGAACGCGGGTACGCGCCAGCTCAAGGAGTTTGGCCGTGGCATCGGATTCACGGCGGGTGGTGCCGAGGGCTTCGCGCGCAACGAGAAGGACAAGGAGTATGCTCGGTCCATCATACAGAAGAGTCTGAGCAAGCAGTTCTCGCCGGAATTCCTCAACCGTCTGGACGAGATCATCACCTTCGACCAGCTGGACCTCAACGCCATCAAGCAGATTGTCGTTATCGAACTCAAGGGCTTGTACAAGCGGGTCGGCGAACTGGGCTACGCGCTCCAGCTCTCTGACGCTGCCAAGGAGTTTGTGGCCAAGAAGGGCTACGACGTCCAGTTTGGTGCGCGTCCGCTGAAGCGTGCCATCCAAAACTATGTCGAGGACGGACTCAGCGAGCGCATCCTGAGTGGCGTAATGAAGGAGGGCGACTCCATCCTGGTCAACCTGACGGAGGACGGTTCCAACCTGTCGTTTGACACGCAGCACCCGGTACAAGAGTCGAACTGACGCGCGAGCACGCCAAGCAAGAAAGACTAAGTCTGCAAGGGCAGACAGAAATTATAAGGGGGAAGAAAGCCATCAAACTTTCTTCCCCCTTATCGAATTTGGGTCAAATCAAAAGCGGAAACTTAGTATTTCAATCCCATGTTGTAGAGGATGAAACTATAGATGTCGGCCTGCTCCTCCAACTGCTTGCTGACGGGCTTGCCGCCACCGTGGCCCGCCTTGCTGTCGATGCGGATGAGGGTGGGCTTGTCGCTGGCATTGTCGGCTTGGAGCGTGGCTGCAAACTTAAAGCTGTGGGCGGGAACAACGCGGTCGTCGTGGTCTGCCGTCGTGATGAGGGTGGCAGGATACTTCACGCCCTTCTTGATGTTGTGCAGGGGAGAGTAGCCGCGCAGATACTCAAACATCTCCTTGGAGTCGGCACTCGTACCATAGTCGGGAGCCCAGTTCCAGCCGATGGTGAACTTATGGTAGCGGAGCATGTCCATCACGCCCACAGAGGGAATGCAGACGCCAAAGAGGTCGGGACGCTGCGTCATGCAAGCGCCGACGAGCAGTCCGCCATTGCTGCCACCGACGATGGCGAGGTAGGGCGAACTGGTGTATTTCTCCTTGATCAGATACTCAGCAGCAGCGATGAAGTCGTCGAAGACATTCTGCTTCTGCATCTTCGTACCCGGCTCGTGCCAAGCCTCGCCATACTCGCCTCCGCCACGGAGAGAAGCCTGGGCATAGATGCCGCCGCGCTCCAGGAACGGGATGCGGGAAGCGGAGAACGAAGGATTCATCGAGATATTGAAACCGCCGTAGGCATAGAGATAGACCGGGTTCTTGCCGTTGAGTTTCAGGCCCTTCTTGTAGGTGATGAAGAGCGGCACGCGCGTACCGTCCTTGCTGGTGTAGAACACCTGCTTGGTCTCATACTCGCTGAGCTTGAAGTTGACCTTGGGCACGGCATAGGGCTGCAGCGAGTTGGCGGCGCGGTCATACTGATAGACCGTCCAGGGCTGCGTGAAGGAGGCAAAGCTGACGAAGCACTCCTTGCTGTCCTTGTTGCCGCTGACGCTGGCGCTGCCAATGCCCGGAAGGCTTACCTCCTGCTGCATCTTGCCGTTGAGGTCATAGACATAGATGTGGCTGCAGGCGTCCTGCTGGTAGCTCACATAGAGTTCGCCGCCGATGATGTTGGCGCCATCGATCACGTTTTTGCCCTCGGGGATGACGGTCTGCCAGTTTTCCATCGCGGGCTTGTGGATATCCATCACCATGATCTTATACATCGGCGCACCGTCGTTGGTCAGCAGATAGACCTTGTCGCCGATGGTGGCGATGGGAGAGTAGGCGTAGTCCATGTTGGGGACCACCTTCGTAAACTGCGAGTTGCTGTTTTTCAAGTCGCGGATATAGAAGATGTTGCCCGTGCCGCCGCCCGACTCATAGAGGAACTGCACCGTCTCCTCGTGGTTGACCGACGTACTGAAGAAGTGCATCGGCTCGGTGGGATTTTGGAAGAAGAGCTGGTCCTGCTCCTGCTTCGTGCCGAGGCGGTGAAAGTAGATCTTGTGGGTGGAGTTCTTGCTCGTATAGGCGTTGCCCTCGGGTTTGTCATAGGCGCTATAGAAGAAGCCGTCGCCGAGCCAGGAGGCACCCGAGAACTTGGCCCACTCGATGTGGTCGGGCAATACCTCGAGCGTCTTCGTGTCCATCACATAAAACTCCGACCAGTCGCTGCCCGAACGCGAGATGGCGTAGGCCAAGTATTTGCCGTCGTGGGAGAAACTGATGTTGCCCAGGGCCACCGTGCCGTCCGTAGAGAGCTGGTTGGGGTCGAGGAAGACGCGAGCGTTCTTCTCCTGTCCCAGGCCGTCCATCTCGTAGAGCACACTTTGGTTCTGAAGACCGTTGTTCTTGTAGAAATACCACTTGCACGTGGCCTTGACATAGAAGGGTGCTCCCACCTTGCCGTAATCGGAGACTTCGCGCAGGCGCTTCAGGAGTTTGCCGCGGAAGGGAATCTTGGCCAGGTAGTCCTGTGTCACTTGGTTCTCGGCCTCCACCCATTGCATGGTGGCCTCCGAGTGGTCATCCTCCAAGGGGCGGTAGGGGTCGGCTACTTTCACACCGAAATACTCATCCACGGTGTTGTCCGTCGGAGGGGTGGGGTAGGTTAGGCCCTGTCCGGCAGCTTGGTTGGCAGCCATGGCAAACATGGCCAACGCTAATGCTTTTTTCATAATTGGTAGTTTACTTTTATAATTTTCGTCTTTAGGTTTTTACTTTTACTTTGTCTCATTCCTTTGACAAGGGGAAATGGGGTAATCTTCTCCTTGTCACGAAAGGTTTTTTCCTTCTCGCGAAAAGTGCTTCTCCTTGCCACGAAAGAGGCTTTGCCTTGTCACGAAAGTGCGGTTCACCTTGTCTTGATTAGGTTCTGCAAAGGTATGAAATAAAGTCGAACGGCCCAAACATTCCTCCCTTCTTTTCTGTATGACAGAATGGTTATAATCAGGAAAAGATTCTTCGGAGCAAAAAAAATGTCGGAATAGCAGCCTTTTCGACTTACTATTCCGACACGATATCAAGCGGCAGGGCGGAGGATCGCTCCCTTCCTCAAGGGATGGTCCTGCGCCTCCAGATGCGACTTAGCTTACCTTGTTGAGCTTCTTGATGATAGAGAAGATGAACAGGGCAGACACCAGGCAGATGCCAGCGAGGACACCCCAAATGGTGACGAGGTTGAAGTTGAGACCCCACATGATACCAGGCACCATCACCAGCTGGTTGCCGATGGCGGTAGCACCAAACCACAGACCCATCATCAGACCGGCATACTTGGGAGGAGCCACCTTCGACACGAAGGAAATACCGATCGGAGAGAGCAGGAGCTCAGCGAAGGTGAGGATGAGGTAGGTGGAGATCAAGAGGTTGGCGCTGACACGCGGACCCTCCGTAGCGGCATTGCCCTGGACGAGCGGCAACTCAAGACCCATAGAGCCAACGGCCATCCAAACGAAGCCGAGGGCGGCGACGAGCATACCGAGACCGATCTTCTCAGGAGAGGTCGGCTCCTTGCCGATCTTGTTGAGCCAAGAGAAGAGCGCCACGCTCACCGGAGTGAGGGCCACGACGTAGCACGGGTTGAACTGCTGGAAGATCGGAGCCTTCACGTCGATGGCACCATCCAGGCTGTTGTACTTGTAGAACAAGAAAGCGATGGCAGCAGCGATCACGGCCAGGGCGATCAACTTGCCCTTGGCGGTCTTGCTCTGGGCAAGAGAGAAGCAGGCATAGACGACGAAGATGCAGGCCACGAGGTTGGTCACGTCGAAGAGCATAGACTGAACGCCCTCGGCGCTGGTCTGTGTGAAGTCGCGTGCAAACAGCGTGAGCGTATTACCGTTCTGGTGGAAGGCCATCCAGAAGAAGATCACGACGGCGAACACCAGGCAGAGGCAGACGATGCGCTCCTTGGTCTCGGCCTTGGAAAGCTCGGGCGCATTGGAGGCAGCAGCGTTGGCAGCCTTCTGGTTGCCCTCGCTGGCGAGGACGTGCTTGTAGGTGGAGCTGAAGGCATAGTAGATAGCGATACTGACGATCAGCGATACGCAAGCCACGGCAAAGGCGAAGTGGTAGGAATCGGCCTCGCTGACGCCGAGAGAGGCCTGAGCCCACTCCATGATCTTGATGGCAGCGGTCGGTGCGAACATGGCACCGATGTTGATGGCCATATAGAACAACGAGAAACCGGAGTCGCGCTGAGAGGAATAGTCAGGACCGTCATAGAGACGACCCACCATCACCTGGAGGTTACCCTTGAAGAGACCCGTACCCAAGGCAATGAGGATGAGCGACAGACCCATTGCGGCAATGGCAACCGTGTCCTTACCCAGCGGCAGAGAGAGCACCAGGTAGCCGAGGAACATGATAAAGATACCCGTGGTGACCATACGGCCAAAGCCAAACTTGTCGGCAGCGATACCACCAATGATGGGCAGGAAATAGACCATCATGAGGAAGGTGGAGTAGATCGTACTTGCCGTACCAGTGGCGAAACCGAAGTTTGCCTGCAAATAAAGCAAGAACACAGCCAGCATCGTGTAGTAGCCGAAGCGCTCGCCTGTGTTTGCCAAAGCTAAGGCCCAGAGTCCTTTAGGTTGATTTGAAAACATAGATGATTTTGAAATTTTAGTTCCTTCCTTGCGGTCGGAAGAGTTAGTAATTGAGTTATTATTTCTTTCTGTTTTATTCTGTTATTTTGTGATGATGTTATTTCTTGATGATATCAAACAAGTAGGAAGCCTTGACGACGATGTTGCCGAAGTTGGACTTGCCAAAGAAGTCGCTCTTCGAACTCCCGTAGATGTTGCCGAGACCGTAGTAGTAGCGCGCCTCCAACTGGAAGTGGCCCAGGCGCGGATGGCTCCATTCCGTACCCAGTCCTGCAGCGATGCCGTAGTCGAACTTCGTCTCTACGGGCATGTCCTCCTGCTTCACGATGGTGTTGGCGCGTCCTGTGCCGTCGGTGGCGAGGTTGGGCGCCGTATAGTTGCGTTGGGTCGATTCGCTCAAGTAGAGTCCGATCTGCGGACCCGCCTTGAAGAAGAAGCTCCAGCCCTTGTTCTCCTGTCCCCATGCCAGGTGGGCGAAGACCGGGATCTGCACGTAGTTGATCGTGCGCTCGTAAGCCTCTGCGTTGCCATTGGCGTTGACGACGGGCTGGTCGGCGGGGGTGAGGATGTCCTGCTTCCATCCGAGCGAGGCATAGTTGACCTCCGCGGCAATGGAGCAGATCGTGGAAAAATATTTCTCGCTGGTATAGCGGACTGAGAATCCTCCGGTGAATCCCGCGTGCATCTTCTGCGGCACACTCGGGTCGAACCCGACGTTGGACAATACGCAACCCGCATTGACTCCGAGCGACAACACGTTGCGGTGCTCTCCCACCTGCGCCTGGAGCGCCTGCGAGCACACTACCGCTATCAAAAGGAGAATCGGTCTGAGAAGCCGCTTCTGCCTGGCGTATCGCTTGGAAGACCAAGGTTGCGCGTACCGAAAGATTGACATTTCTGCTTTGACTATCATCTGTGGTAGCATATACTAATAGGTAAGGCTCTCCATGGTTTGGTCGGGCTTGAAGTGGATCAGCTGAAACTGCCTGTTCTGCTGTCCTCCGCCCTGTATGGGCAGGAAGCGGAGCCGCGTCTGCAGCGCCTTATATTTCGTCGGCTGCTTCTCCAGTCCCTTGAATGCGGCGCCATACTGGCGGAGTCCCCGCACGAAATACTCGCCGTGGTCGTAGCCCGTCAAGGCCAGGCGCGGGATGTAGTTTTTGTCCATCGCTGCGCCATACGTCTCCTGGTAGAGTTTCTCCAGGGCAGAAGTCTTGTCCGACTGCTTGTTATAAAAGAACGTAGAGGGGATATACGTATTGTACTTGAAGAACCAGTTGAGGTCATAGTCCTGGTAGATGAACCAGTCATTGTAGCCATACATCGAGATGGCGAGCCCCGGGCGCGTTGCCGTGAGTGAGTCCAACTTATGGAAGACATGCGTCAGCTGCGGACTCTTCTCGGTGTTGAGGACCACGGCGTTGGGCTGCTTGGAAGAAAAATGCTTGGCAAAGTCGGCCATAGACGAGTTGATGCTGGTCAGTTCGTAGGGAATCTTGGCCGCGTCGAGCTGCTGTCTCAGCATGCGGGTGAATTTTCCCACGCGCGACGTCGGGTCGTTGCAATCGATGAAGATCGGACGGTGGCTGTTCTGATAGCGCTCCAGGAAGCAGCTGACCGCCATCGCGTTGAGCAACGAGTCGGTCTGATAGACCTGGAAGACCTGGGGATTGCTCTCCACCTCCCGGCTCTCGATGGAGAAAGGAATGACGAGCGCTATCTGGTTGCGACGGCAGAAGTCGGCCAGCGGCTTCACCTGCGGGGTGTAGAGCGGGCCAAAGATGATGTCGAGGGAAGCGGCGTTGGCGTCGAGGAGCGTCGTGCGGATATCGGCATCCTTGGCTACGTTCCAGGCGTGGACGTCGGTGTTGATGCCTTCGGCCTTCATCTGATTGAAGGCGAGGAGCAAACCACGGTAGTACTCCACCATCCTGCGGCCATCGCCATCGTCGTTGTGCAATGGTAGCATCACGCCCACGCGGATCGTGCCATCCTTCTTCTTCGTGGCGGGAGCCGCTGGGCGCTGGGCCGGGACCGGTCCCTGTGCAGCGACAGACCCCTTGGCAGCTTGTGGAGCAGCTTGCGGGGAAGCCGGGCCGCGGCGCTTGTCTCCTTTCTTACCAAAGGGGACGGCTATCCACGCACCTTTCTGCAGCTCATAGCCCTCCTTTTTCATTTCCGGATTGGCGTCTATGATCTGCTGAATCGTCACATTATATTCTTTGGCGATGCCGAAAAGGGTTTCTCCCCGCTTCACCTTGTGCAGGTCCTGCCACTGTGGGGCCTGACCGCTCGCATGAAGGCAAAGCAGCGAGGTGAAGACCGCGATCCACATCCTCAAGCAATGTCTCATTTTTCCAATTTTATTTTAACCACTTGCAAAGATAGCAAAAAATAGTTGGTTTTGGCATGGGAGTGGAAAGAATTTCGTAAATTTGCACAAAATATCAACGATGAGGCATATTTTCAAGCATATCTTGGCCGCTTTTGTGCTCTTTTGTGGCACACAGGCGACATTTGGACAAGCGCTCTCGCCACTTGCCACGTACATGGACGACAACGGCGAGGAACAGACGATGGAACCTGGCGGAAGCTACACGGGAAGCGCACCGATAGAGGTCAGTTTCGACGCGGGTGTCACCGAGGTGGGCGACTATACGCCCCATTTCGAATGGCGCTTTTACGAAGGATCCGATGTGCAGAACCCCTACCTGATTCGCTACGACGAAACCACCAGCTACACCTTCACCAAGGCCGGTATGCAGCACGTCGCGCTCACGGTCTCGTTTGTCAACGGTTCGGACACGATCCGCTTCACCACCGACGATTTCCCGCCCTTTGAGTTTTCCATCAGCGAGAGCAAACTCGAGTTTCCCAATGCCTTTTCGCCCAATGGCGATGGCGTCAACGATGTGTTCAAGGCCAAGAGCACCTATCAGAGTATCGTGGAGTTTCAGGCCACGATCTTCAACCGCTGGGGACAGAAGATTTTTTCTTGGGACAACCCTGCGGAGGGATGGGACGGCACGTTCCATGGCAAACCCGTCAAGGATGGCGTCTATTTCCTCAACGTGGATGCTAAGGGAGCGGACGGACGCCGTTTCCGTATTCGCAAGGCAGTCAACCTGTTGCGCACCTACAACGAGGCTGCGGGATCAGGAACGGTGACGGAATAGACCTTCCGCCCCCACGCAAACCAATAGATTGTATTTCCACCGATGGACAAGGATAAAATAGAAGTGCTGGGCGCGCGCGTCCACAATTTGAAGAATATTGATGTCGTCATTCCCCGCAACTCGCTCACGGTCTTCACCGGCCTGAGCGGGTCGGGCAAGTCGTCGCTGGCTTTCGACACCATCTATGCCGAGGGCCAGCGCCGCTATATCGAGACTTTCTCGGCCTATGCCCGCAATTTCCTGGGCAATATGGAGCGCCCCGATGTAGATAAGATCACGGGTCTCTCCCCCGTCATCGCCATTGAGCAGAAGACGACCAACAAGAATCCGCGATCCACGGTGGGAACGACCACGGAGATCTACGACTACCTCCGCCTGCTCTTCGCCCGCGCCGCCACGGCCTACTCCTATCAGAGTGGGGAGAAAATGGTGAAATATACCGAGGAAAAGGTGGTCTCGATGATTCTCAAGGACTATCTCGGCAAGAAGATTTTCATCCTTGCTCCGCTCGTCCGCAACCGCAAGGGCCACTACCGCGAACTCTTCGAGAGCATGCGGCGCAAGGGCTACCTTTATATAAGGATAGACGGGGAGATCCAGGAACTGACCCAGGGCATGAAAACCGACCGCTACAAGAACCACAATATCGAGGTGGTGGTCGATAAGATGAAACTCGCCGCGCGCCTGGGCGAGACGGAGGACAACCTCTCGCAGCGACTGCAAAAGACCGTGGCTACGGCGATGCGCCAGGGCGACGGACTGGTGATGATCATCGATGCCGACACGGGCGAGGCGAAGTTTTTCTCCAAGCGCCTCATGGATCCCGTGACGGGACTGTCGTACAAGGATCCTGCGCCCAATATCTTTTCCTTCAACTCGCCCGAGGGGGCTTGTCCTCATTGCAAGGGCCTTGGCATGGTCAGCGAGATCGACCTGAAGAAGGTGATTCCCGACGACAGAAAGTCGATACGCGAGGGGGCGATCGCGCCGCTGGGAAAATACAAGAGTCAGATGATATTTTGGCAGATAGAAGCGATTCTGTCCAAATATGACCTGGACTTGAAGTCTCCCGTGAAGGACATTCCCCAGGAGGCTATGGACGAGATCCTCTATGGGGCGCTCGAGAAGGTGCGCATCGCCAAGGAACTGGTCCACACGACGACGGACTATTTTGTGGCTTTCGACGGCGTAGTGAAGTATCTGCGGGCCGTCATGGAGGGCGACGAGAGTGCCGCGGGAAAGAAATGGAGCGGACAGTTTATCGCCGACGTGACCTGCGGCGAGTGCCAGGGCCAGCGACTGAACCGCGAGGCTTTGTCCTACAAGATTTGGGGCAAGAACATCTCCGAACTCTCCGAGATGGACTTGGGCGAACTCTATGAGTGGATGGGGGAAGTGGAAAACCACCTCGGCGAGACCCAGCGACAGATCGCCACGGAGATCATCAAGGAGATTCGCAAGCGCATCCGCTTTCTGCTGGATGTCGGACTCGACTATCTGTCGCTCAACCGCCAGTCGGCCTCGCTCTCGGGTGGTGAGAGCCAGCGCATCCGACTGGCCACGCAGATCGGTTCGCAACTGGTCAATGTGCTCTACATTCTCGACGAGCCGAGCATCGGACTCCACCAGCGCGACAACGTCCGACTGATCAACTCGCTCAAGGCGCTGCGCGACTTGGGCAATACGGTCATCGTGGTGGAGCACGACGAGGACATGATGCGGGCCGCCGACTGGATCGTCGATATCGGACCGCGGGCGGGCCGAAAGGGTGGAGAAGTGGTCTTCCAGGGCACGCCGCAGCAGATGCTCCACACCCATACGCTCACGGCGCAGTATCTGAACCATGAGCGGGCGATCGAGGTGCCGGCCCATCGGCGCAAGGGCAACGGCCAGCGTATCGCTTTGTGTGGGTGCACGGGCAACAATTTGAAGCACGTGGACGTGGAGCTGCCGCTGGGAGAACTGATCGTCGTCACGGGTGTGTCGGGATCGGGCAAATCCACGCTGATCAACGAGACGCTGCAGCCGATTCTCTCGCAACACTTCTATCGGTCGTTGAAGAAGCCGATGGCCTACGAGAAGATAGAGGGTATGGAGCTGATAGACAAGGTGGTGACGGTGGATCAAAGTCCTATCGGACGCACGCCGCGATCCAATCCTGCCACCTATACGGGCGTCTTCTCAGACATTCGCGCGCTCTTCGTCGGACTGCCCGAGGCGAAGATCCGCGGGTATAAGCCTGGCCGCTTCTCCTTCAACGTGAAGGGTGGCCGCTGCGAGGCTTGTGGCGGCAACGGCTATAAGACGATCGAGATGAACTTCCTGCCCGACGTGATGGTGCCCTGCGATGTCTGCCACGGCAAGCGCTACAACCGAGAGACGCTGGAGGTGCGCTACAAGGGCAAGTCCATTGCCGACGTGCTGGACATGACGGTCAATATGGCGGTGGAGTTTTTCGAGAATGTGCCACAGATTCTGCCCAAGATCAAGTCGCTGCAGGATGTGGGATTGGGCTACCTCAAACTGGGTCAGTCTTCCACGACGCTCTCGGGCGGAGAGTCGCAGCGTGTAAAACTCGCCACCGAACTCTCGAAGCGCGATACGGGCAAGACGCTCTATATCCTCGACGAACCGACCACGGGTCTCCATTTCGACGATATCCGCATCCTCATGGATGTGCTACAGAAGCTGGTGGACCGGGGCAACACCGTGCTCATCATCGAGCACAACCTCGACGTGATCAAACTCGCCGATTACATCATCGACATGGGACCGGAGGGAGGCAAGCGCGGAGGACAAGTGCTCTCCACGGGCACGCCCGAAGCCGTTGCCAAGAGCAAAAAAGGTTTTACGCCCGCCTTCATCAAGAGTGTGCTGGAAAGTGCTGCAAAGGGGAAGGAATAGCTGAAATTGTAAGTAATATTCCCTGCTGAGGAAGGAAAACAACCAATACAACTTTTACAACTTGTAACAACCCTTTCGATAAGCTATGAGCAAAACCGAGCTCGCTCGAGTTTTGCCATGGCGAGAAAGGGTGCCATGAAATGGAACCACACACGCTTCGCGTGTTATATCCTGCTGCAAGCTAAACAACAAAAATATAACGCTTCGCCTTGGACATTCCCTGTCGAATTTGTCCAGGCGAAGCGTTGTTCATAGTTGTTTCCATGTAGCAACCTTTGGCCTGCATGGGCCTCGAAGAGGCGATGTCCAGGCGAAGCTGTTCCATTACATGGCACTCTTTCTCGCCATGGCATAACTTGAGCAAGCTCAGTTCTGCTCATGGCTTACCGAAAGAGTTGTAAGTTGTTGTAAAAGTTGTTCAAGTTGTTTTTCCTACTCAGCAGCGCGTATGGGAACAGCACAAACAATCTTTTCGGATGAACTTGATGATGGCAATTTGGAATCCCTATCGTCGAGGTCTCTATAGTCTGACCTTTAGTCCAAACACTGGTCGATCAACTTTTCTATTTCCTGCCGATCCATGTTTTGTCCGATGAAGACCAGTTTCTGCATGCGGTCTCCATATTCCTCGTCCCAGTCTTTCAGGACCGACGGGTTCTGCTGCTTGAAAGCGTCGAGTTCGGCGGGCGGCATGGTCGCGTACCATTTTCCTGCGTTGCGGATGCTCACCTGCTTGCCAGCCTGCTCAAAGACGTAGCACGTGTCGGGCTCGTCCTGGAAGTAGCACAAGCCCTTGCAGCGGATCACGCTCTTCGGCCAGGCCGAGGCCACCAGTTCGTCGAAACGCGTGAGGTCGAGCGGACGACGGCGATAATAGACAAAGGTGCTGATGCCATACTCCAAAGCCTCGCCCGACTCCTCGTTCTCCAAACCGTGGGAATGATGATGATGGTGGTGATGGTGGCCGTGGCCCTCCTCATGACTGTGACCGTGGCCCTCCTCGTGATCGTGGTGGTCCTCATGACCGTGGTCGTGGTCCTCCTCGTGATCATGCTCATGGTCATGTTCGTGGTCCTCCTCGCTTTCGTCCCCGTCAATGGCTGCCATCCACGCCGCCGAAGTCATTACCTTCTGAAAGTCAAAGGCTTCGGTGTGGAGCAGCAGGTTGAGATCCACGTCGCAATAGTCGCAGGGGATAATGGCGGCCTGCGGCTGGATGTGGCGCAGGATCGACTGGATGCGGCCCAGTTCCTCTTTGGAGACCTCGCTGGCCTTGTTGAGCAGGATCGTATTGCAAAATTCCACCTGCTGGATCACGAGGCTTTCGAGGTCGTCCTCCTCGATGTGCTCCTTCTCCAGGTCGCTTCCCCCGGCAAACTCGTCGCGCAGGCGGAGCGCATCCACTACCGTCACCACACTATCGAGTTTGGCCACGCCCTCCTTCGCCAGGTTGGGGTAGATCTGCGGATAGGCGCAGATGGTCTGTGCGATAGGCGCCGGCTCGCAGATGCCGCTGGCCTCGATGACGATATAGTCGAAACTGTGCGTCTTGACCAGGTCGCTCAACTGCTGGACCAGGTCCATCTTGAGCGTGCAGCAGATGCAGCCGTTCTGCAGCGGCACCAGGCTATCGTCGCTCTGACCGACGATGCCTTCGCGTGCGATGAGGCTCGCGTCGATATTCACTTCTCCTATGTCGTTGACAATGACGGCAAAACGAATGCCACGCTGATTGCCCAAGATGCGGTTGAGCAGGGTGGTCTTGCCGCTGCCCAAATAGCCTGTGAGCAGCAATACGGGGGTTGTGTTCTGTTCCATTTTTCTTCGTTCTTTGATTTTTCCTTCGTACTTTGAATTTCCTTCGTGCTTTTAATTTTTATCCTCGCCTTGAATTGAATCCTTGTTAGAATTTCATCCTTGCTTGAATTTCCTTCGTGCTTTTTTCGGAAATACGATTATAATAGTGCAAAGATACAAAAACTATGCCAATCGGCGCCAGCGACGAAGAAAAAAGTGAATGGTCGTATTTTTGCCGCTCTCAGGCTCACTTCTTTCCCGTTTCACCCCCTCCTTGACTGAAGAAATGGGTGTTTACGTTGTTTTTTATTCCTTTTTTCGTCATTTCTGTCTTGTTTTCCGTTTTTTTTAGTATCTTTGTAACCGAATAAGGAAGCCGCAACGGACGAAGCCATAACCAATATCTTCAACGTACACGCAAACGCCCGACTATGGAGGGGGGAATCAAACCCATCTTCAAACAAAGGTTCCTTGTCAGGATAAGAAGAAAAAAAGTATAGCAAAATGAAAATTACACTGTTACAGACGGACATCATTTGGGGACAACCCGAAGCGAACCTCGCACACTTGGACCATTTGCTGGAGGGCGTTGGCGAATGCGACCTCATCGTGCTGCCCGAGATGTTTACCACGGGCTTTGACACCAACCCCGAGACCGTGGCCGACGACGAAGGATTGGCCCTCAAATGGATGCGCAACACCGTGCGCCAGCGTAACTGTGCCCTGGCGGGCAGCGTGGCCACGAAGGTGGGCGAGAACTACTACAATCGCATGTATTTCGTCAGTCCCGACCTCCTGTTGGCTTCTTACGACAAGCATCATCTCTTCACCTACGGCCATGAGCAGGAGGCCTTTACGCCGGGCCACCGTCGCGTCGTGATCCCTTACCGTGGCGCGCGCATCCTGCTCCAGGTCTGCTACGACCTCCGTTTCCCCGTCTTTAGCCGCAACCGTGGCGACTACGACCTGGCGATCTATGTCGCCAACTGGCCGCAGGGCAGACAGAAGGTGTGGGACACGCTGCTCAGCGCCCGCGCCATCGAGAACCAAGCCTATGTCGTCGGCGTCAACCGCGTGGGCTCGGATGCCAATGGCCAGTATGCTGGCGGATCCAAGTTGGTGGACCTCTTCGGAGAGACCATCGTCAAGGCCGAAGAGGGCGTGGAGAGTATCGTGACGGGCGAGATCGACCTCGATCGCCTGAAGGCTTTCCGCAAGGAGTTCCCCGTCCTCGACGATGCAGACCAGTTTAAGTTGCTCGTTCCTTAATATATACGGAGGATATAGTCAGGAGAATAGATTTAGGAGGAAGAACAAAGTTTGGGGATCGAATATTTTAATAAGAAGGTCGAATATATAATAAGAAGTTCGAATATATAATAAGGAGATCGAATATAAAATAGGGAGATCGTTCCCCAGACTTCTTCCATAGCACATTCACAAACAGACAACTCAATATAGCGAAAACCCGCATGGTAGAAGAATATCAGCTCCGCCTGCTCCCTGAGGAGGCTTACTCGGAGGACACCATCAGACAATACCTGTCTCAGGAGAAAGGATTTGACGTAGCGGCCATTCGCGCCGTGCGGGTCGTGAAGCGATCCATCGACGCGCGCCACCGCCGCGTGCTGGTCAATCTCAAGGTTCGGGCCTACATCAACGAGCTCCCGACCGAGGAGCCGTTTGCGCCCACGGATTATCCTGACGTCAGCGACCAGCCCTCGGCGATCGTTGTCGGCGCAGGTCCTGGCGGTCTTTTCGCCGCGCTGCGCCTGATAGAGATGGGCGTGCGCCCGATCGTCCTGGAGCGTGGCAAGAGCGTCGAGAAGCGCAAGCGCGACCTCGCGGCCATCCCCCATACGCAGACCATCGACCCCGAGTCCAACTACTGTTTTGGAGAGGGTGGGGCCGGCGCGTTCTCCGACGGCAAACTCTACACGCGGTCGAAGAAGCGCGGCAGCGTGGAGAAGATCCTCAACGTCTTCTGCCAGCATGGTGCTTCGGCAGCCATCCTGGCCGACGCCCATCCCCATATCGGCACAGACCGTCTGCCGCTCGTCATCTCCAACATGCGCAAGCGCATCATCGCTTGCGGCGGCGAGGTTCATTTTCAGACCCGCATGACACGTCTCATCGTCCAAAACCAGTCGGTCGTGGGCGTGGAGGCTGTCAGCCGCGACGACGAAGGACAGCAGACGGAGCACGAGTTTCGCGGTCCTGTGGTGCTCGCCACGGGCCATTCCGCCCGCGACGTCTATCACTACCTCTCCTCCGCCCGCATCGAGATGGAGGCCAAGGGCATTGCCGTGGGCGTCCGACTGGAGCATCCCTCCGCCCTCATCGACCAGATACAGTATCACAACCCAGCGGGCCGTGGCAAGTATCTTCCTGCCGCCGAGTATTCCTTCGTGACGCAGGTCGATGGCCGCGGCGTCTATAGTTTCTGTATGTGCCCCGGTGGCTTCGTCATCCCCGCCGCCTCCGGTCCTAACCAGTTGGTGACCAATGGTATGAGTCCGGCAAACCGCGGTTCGAAGTGGAGCAACTCGGGCATGGTGGTGCAACTGGAACCGGAAGATATCGACGCCTCCGTATTGGAAACGGAGAACGGCCCCTTGGACGACGCGCTCCGCGTGATGGCCTACCAGGAGCAACTGGAGCGCCTCTGCTGGCAGCAGGGCAACTACAAGCAGACGGCCCCAGCCCAGCGCATGGCCGACTTCGTCAAGCGCCGCTTGTCCTTCGACCTGCCCAAGAGTTCCTATACCCCGGGACTGATCTCCTCGCCCCTCCACTTCTGGATGCCCAGCGAGGTCAGCGATCGTCTGCGCAAAGCCTTCGAAGTGTTTGGCCGCCAGGCTCATGGCTTTCTCACCAACGAGGCCGTGATGATTGCCGTCGAGACCCGCACGTCGTCCCCCGTCCGCATCCTCCGCGACAACAAGACCTTGCAGCACATCTCCCTCCGCGGCTTGTACCCCTGTGGAGAAGGAGCAGGCTATGCGGGTGGCATCGTCTCGGCAGCCATCGACGGCGAGCGTTGCGCAGAATGCTTGGCCGCGGAATTGTTTCCAACACGTCCTGCTGAGTAGGGAAAACAACTTGAACAACTTTTACAACTTGTAACAACCTACACGCTTCGCGTGTTAATATCCTGCTGCAAGGTAAACAACAAAATACAACGCTTTCGACAAGCCATGCGGAGAACCGAGCTTGCCCGAGTTTTGCCATGGCGAGAAAGGTTACCTTGAAATGGAACACTTCGCCTTGGACTTATCCTGCTGATTGTCCTGGCGAAGCGTTGTTCTTAGTTGTTTACATGCAGCAACCCTTGGTCTGCATTGGCCTCGAAGAGGCGATGTCCTGGCGAAGCGTTGTAACTTGTTGTAAAAGTTGTATTTGTTGTTTTTAAATTTTAGCAGGATTTGGGACTATAAAGTTGTAGCTGTTTTTGAGAAACAACGCAAGATAGACCCAAGGCTACCATAAAACTTCTATAGCAAGCCCGTTGATTCTATCAGACCCGTTGATTCTATAGCAAGCCCGTTGACTGGAGGGCTTTCTGCGCCAGCGACTCATAGATTTCTCCTAAGTCGCAGAATCGCATCAAACTATTGTAGGCCGCATGGCGGACCGCCAAATCCTTGCCCGTCAGCGCCGTCTCCACTTGGTCGAGATATTCGTTGATGCCACGCTCGTCAGGGATCTGTTCCGAGGCGAAGCGGCGCGAGAGAATATGGTAGCCACAGATCTGATAGAGCGGCTGGTCCTTGGCGATCCACGCGAAGGCCATGCGCGGCGCGTAATCGACATATTGGAAGACATGGAGCGCCAGCAGCTCCGCCATCTCCTGCGTCTCGGTCTGCTCCATCCATATCTCTGCCACTTCCGGCAGCAGCTTGTCCGTAGGCATGAGCAGCGTAGCCAGTATCTTGCACTCGCGGATCGGCTCCTTCCAAAGCGCAATGGCCAAATCGTAGTCTTTCTCATATTCTGCCGCCATCTCGCGCAGGTGGAGCAGCGAGGCGCCCCAGTTGAGCTTATACTGCACCCCCTTGTCGCGCATCGACTGCGCCGTCACACCATTCATCAGCAGGCGGAAGGACTGTTTGATCGTCCTCACCGTAGCTTCTACTTTTTCTTTTTCCATTGTTTTGTTTCTGTTTGGAGAGAGAACTTTCTGTCAGGGAGCATTCTATCAGAGTATTGTCTGTCAGATAACTTCCTGTCAAAATATTGCCTGTAAGAGAACTCAACTTTCGCATGTAAGCTCCACACGCCCTGAACCAACGGTCACCGGCCGAGGAGAAAGGTAAAGGGCAGTAGCTATTAGCCCAGGGCATCGCCCTGGGTTATTACGGACGCAAAC
>ULPU01050027.1_pt1 | contig 28571 bp, 17 predicted proteins | sample 1953821 | NCBI WGS metagenome assembly ULPU01 (sample SAMEA4835637, study PRJEB28245) | human gut metagenome | biome: gut microbiome; material: fecal sample | place: Denmark | collected 2008
GAAGAAGGCATGTCCGATACCGGCTCCTTCGTAGTTCTTGCCATTGTGTGTTTGGGCAAGCTGATAGGCATCAGCCTGACTTATACCGTCGAGGGATGTTGTTGAGTATTTCTCTTTAATCGGTTCGCCGTTGGCATCGAGCACCGTGATGAACAGGTTTGCTAACGGTTTGCCGTTCGTCGTGATGTTCTCCGAACTGTTCGATGTGCTGAATCCGTTGCATCGCAGCAGGTACCATCCTGCCTTGTGTACCTTCACGTCCTGATAGAATGTGAAGCCGCGCAAGCCTTTGGTGTAGCAATAGAAATACTGGCCGTATTTTTGTTGATGAGTTTGATCTGTATAGCCTACCCAGTCTTTTGTACCAGTACTGCTTAGCTTGTCATACTGCTTATACATATGTTCGTCGCCAAAGCGCAATTTGTCTTTCCAACCCTCACCTGTGATATTCCATTTTTTAGCATCTGCATCATTCGCTCTGAAATCCGGACATGCAATAAGGAAAGAAGCATCAACAACTGACTTCATATGTGCAGGGGCTATGTTGAAGAGCAAGTAATACTCATTCTTTGTAATGACCTTCCATTCCTGGTTCTTGTATTCCGGGGTGCCCTCCTGTGCTATATCTTTCTGATAATCGCAAAGTTTGTCCTCGTTGTTAGGATAAGCAGTGAGATAACCTAATGTTGTTTTATTGCCGATTCTGACGAGATATACCTTGTTCGTTTCTGAATAGCCATTGGCTTTATCAAATCTGATAACGCTTCTATCTCCATCACCTTGGTCCATAAACACCTGGATATGTCTTGTGTCGATTCCCAAATATGCCCGATTTTTAGAACCTTTCACCTTGCTCTCCAGACGATATGTTCCTTCTGAACCGCTAATCAAATTCATATAAATGGGATATGGCGTAACATCCAATGAGGCATGAGTACCCCACATACCGCCAACGCTCAGAAACTTTTTCGCCCCGACGTTATACAGACACACAATCTTATCTCCGTCGGTTTCAGCCGTTCCTTTGCCTGTACAAATTGCTGACGAAGGATCAATGCCAGGAAGGTCGTCCACTCCCGTCAAAATACTTCTTGATCCATTATTTGTTGAAGATGTTTCTTGTGCCCAAGCCTGCCCTATGGGGACAAGAATCCACACGAGTAGCAGGGCTGCGAAAAGTTTCCAAAGGCTGGATGATGCCTTGGAAGATTGCAATGTTGTAGTTCTCATAAAAATTGATTCTGTGTATAAACTTGTTTTGATTTATTTCTCTGTCCGAAGGGCATGGCGCTGCAGAGTCGGCTCCTATGGTGATAGAAGCTACTCTGTTTGCTAAGTCCTTGTCGAATGGTAATAATGGGTGATTGTGGTCAATCAAGCCACTGGCGTATCCCGAAGATATCCTTCCCTCCTTTGCGTCTCTATGGTGTGTGTGGCGCGAAGATCTGCCTAAAAACGACCGATCCGGGCCTTGTCTCCATTTTGACGGCGCAAAATTACTGTAATTTCTCTAAACTGCCAACTTTTTATCCGTTAATTTGTGTTGTTTTCATTCCAAAAGCCTGTCTTACCCCCCCCAATCTTGATCTGCATCAACCCCTTGGTCTTGTTTGTCCGCCAGTCTTGTAATGGTAATAACGCGCTTTTGGTGATGAAAGTTTCCTCCCTCCTGCTGTCTTTCCCTCGTGTCTTCTGCCCTCTTTTGTCCTCTTCTGTCTTATTCACTTTCTTCGGTAAGCCTTCGGGATTTCTTCGGGGTAGCGCATCTTATTACTATTGCCGGACAGGCTACAAGCTCTTACAGGAATGTTCTCCTGCTATTCTTTCTCGTCATGGCAAAACTCGAGCGAGCTCAGTTTTACGCATGGCTTATCGAAAGCGTTGTTATACGTTGTACTTATTGTTCTTGTTGTTTTCCCTACTCAGCAGGCTGCATCGAAACAACGCAAACAACCCTGACACGCTATTTTCGGATGAGCCATTTTTCCCTATTTCATGCGATCGTTTTTTGATTGTTTGCCCTTGGTTTTTCTTTTCAACATGCGTTTTTGTGAAAAAGATACCCTCAAATCGTGGTGAAGCCTTGATTTTGATGTACCACTTTCGTAGTCAATTCTGCGGCCTAAAGACAGGAAAGTGAGGCTTGCGAGACCTGTTTTACCCCATTTTCTTCGGCTTTTATCGGCTATCGTATCGACTATGTTGTCGAATATAGAGGTGAGAGTAAAGTAGTAGAAAGGGATAATCTGTTGGTAATAAGCCTTTTAGAGAGAAAAGGGTGTTTGTGCTTTGTTCCAGTTCCAGTTGTTCCAGTTATTTTTTGAGGGTATGCAAAATCCTATTACCCCTATATATACTATATAACTAATTAGTTATTAAGTAGTTATAGGTAATAAGAGAAAAATGGGGGTGTCTCGAAATTAATTGGAATACTGGAACAACTGGAACGCTCTTCTTTCTCCGAGGCTTCTCAAGTGCTGTGATGCCTCTTCTCTCCAAGGCCCTTCCCTTCCAAGGATGTCCTCCTCTCTTAGGCCCTTTCTGTGATGGCCCTTCCCCTCGCTGGCCCCAGCCATTTGCTCGAAGCTTCGATAGCAGGGTATTTCCGTCTCCTTGCGTCTCCTTGCGTCTCCTTGCGTCTCATTCCACCCTCATCACCCGTTATCTCACGTTATCTCACCCAATCGCACCCAATCGCATCGTATCGCACGGCTGGGTTGGCAGAAAGACTTAACTTTGCAGCATGAACACGATTCTTGGGTAGGCCCGCCTCCCGATTGGCCACGGCAGACGTCCGCCTCCCCTGCAGAATCTAAGTCTCCACGGTCTTTGACATACTGACACACAAAGGGCGGGCCCAACATGTAACAGGCCAGGCGCCCCCTAAGCCCCAAAGCGAGAAGAGAAATCCCCTACGTCCCCTCGCGCAGGAAGTCGAGCGCCTGGCGAGCCTCCTCGTCGCCGACGGTCTGTTGCATTTTAGCGTGATAGGACGACGTGAAAACTGCATTTTAGCGTGATAGAAACATCAAAAACCTGCATTTTAGCGTGATAGAACGAGGTAAAATCTGCATTTTAGCGTGATAGAAAGGTCAGAAATCTGCATTTTAGCGAATTTTAAAGTCGCTAAATTGTTCGTTTTCAATATTTTCAGTATTTTTGCACTTGAATAGATCAATAAGCTTACGGTTATGGTGGAAGAAAGAATCATGCTTCAAGTATTGACAGAGCAAAAAGAATATGTCGGCAACTATCATCCCGAACAATGGGTAAAGCGGAGCGAGGAGGCGTTGTTCGAGTTTGACAGTTCCCTTGCACAAGTCGTGATAGGAGTGAGGCGAAGTGGTAAATCGACCCTTTGCCATAAGGTGCTTTTGGAGCATCGCGTCAACTATGGCTACGCCAACTTTGATGACGACCGTTTCGCAAAATTGCAAACAGAAGACCTGAATACGTTGCTTTCTTGCATCTATCAGGTATATGGTACTGATATACAGTACATCTTTCTCGATGAGATACAAAATGTTGATGGATGGCATTTGTTTGTCAACCGTCTTCTACGTTCCAACCTGCACGTTGTGGTAACGGGAAGTAATGCCAAACTGCTCAGTGGAGAGTTGGCAACACATTTGACGGGCCGTTACAATGAAATCCATTTGTTCCCATTCTCTTTTCGAGAATATTGTTGTTTCCGTCGCATCGACCCTCGTGGCATCACAACAAAAGCCGAGGCCGAAAAGAAAGCGGCATTTATTGACTATATCAATGATGGAGGTTTTCCGGAAATGCAGAACTTGCGCAATAAGCGCGGATACGTACAGAGCCTCATGGAGGCCATCATCACAAAAGACATACAGCAACGTTTCAAAATCCGCAACACGGACGCCCTGCGGAAAATAGCCAACCACCTGATCAACAATGTGTGCCAGGAGGTCAACTACGATAGCATCTCTCAAGTGTTGAAGATAACGGATCAAACGGCAAAGAAATACGTGGATTATTTGCGCCAGGCATTTCTCATACAATTGCTTACCAAGCATTCCTTCAAGAGCAAAGAACGCATAAGAAACGCAAAGGCGTATATCGTGGATTGTGGGCTGCAGAACAATCGTGAAAATTCTTTTGCGCCCGAAAATATTGGTTGGCGCTTGGAGAATGTTGTCTATATAGAACTGCTGCGCAGGTGTAGCAACGACTTCTTGGACATATACTACTACAAAGAGTCGCCGCGCACCAAAGAGGTGGATTTTGTGGTGTGCAACCAAGACAAGGCCGTGGAGCTGATACAAGTGGCATACGACATCGACAGCACAAAGACCTTCAACCGCGAGACGAGCTCGCTTGTGAAAGCCTCGACGGCTTTGCGTTGTGACAACCTGACGCTCATAGCCATGACTCCGACACGTGATATGGTGGTAGAAGGCAAAAGCATTCATGTGTGCTCCGCCATCGACTGGCTTCTGAAAATAGAGAGATAGGCAATCATTTCGACAACTTAAACCAGCAAGAAAATCATGGAAGAAAAGAAACTGTGGCATAGAAAAATCCCCCTCTGAGAGGCGGGTCTCGGAAGGGGGATCTTGAGCCACGTAGGCCGTGGCGCAACCCGAGGCAGGCAGGGCCCCGGGTCGAAACAAGGTTCTTCCGGAAAATGGAGTGATGCAACGTGGACACATGGAAAACAACTTGAACAACTTTTACAACAAGATACAACGCTTCGCGGGGACATCGCCTCTTCGAGACCCATGCAGACATAAGGCTTGCTGCAATGGAAACAACTATGAACAACGCTTCGCCTTGGACACATTTCCTGCTGATTTCTCCTGGCGTAATGTCCTGGCGAAGCGTTGTATTTTGTTGTTTACCTTGCAGCAGGAGTGCAATACGCGCGACAGCGCGTAGGTTGTTACTTGTTGTAAAAGTTGTATTTGTTGTTTTCCCTAACTCAGCAGGACGTATTGGCAACAGCACAAACCCTATCACTCGATTTTCCGGAAGAACCCGAAGCAAGAGGGAGGGAGAGCGCTTTAGGCCCCCTCGCGAAGGAAGTCGAGCGCCTGGCGAGCCTCCTCGTCGCCGACGGTCTGGTCGATGATGGGCTGGCCGAAACCGCTCAGGAGCACGGAACGGATCTCTCCGTGGTGAGACTTCTTGTCGTGGTGCATGAGCGTGACGAGCTCGTCGTAGTCCTGGCAACTGATGGCGGGCGTGCCGTAGAACTCGCGTACGAAGCGCACGGTCTGCTGCATCTGTTCCGTGGGGAAGCCCGTGCGGAGCGTAGAGAGGTAGAGTTCGCAGACCAGTCCGAAGGCCACGGCATGGCCGTGGGGCAGCGCCTGTCGGCTGAGTGACCACTCCTCGATGGCATGGCCGAAGGTATGGCCAAGGTTGAGCGACTTGCGGATGTCCTTCTCCAGCGGGTCGCGCCTGACGTAGCGGAGCTTGATGTCGATGCTCGCCTCGATCATCTTGGCCAGCTCGTGCCAGTCGGGCTGCGAGAGGTCGAAGCCGACGAGTCGGGCCCATCGCTCCTGGCTGTCAAGGAGACCGTGCTTCAGCATCTCGGCATAGCCGCTGCGAAGGTCATCCGTGTCGAGCGTCTTCAGCCAGTCGGTATTGATGATGACGCGGGAAGCATCCTGGAAGGTGCCGATCTCGTTCTTCATGCCCCCGAAGTTGATGCCCGTCTTGCCTCCCACGCTCGCATCGACCATGGCCAGCAGCGTGGTGGGGACGTTGATGAAACTGAGGCCCCGCTTGAAGGTCGCTGCCGCGAATCCGCCGAGGTCCGTCACCATGCCGCCGCCGAGATTGATGACGAGCGAGTGGCGGTTGGCCCCGCCCTTCTGCAGCCGCTCCCAGACGCGCGTGAGCTGGCGTAGGTTCTTGTTGGCGTCGCCATCGACGATCGTGATCACCTCTGCCTGGCGCAGGGTGGGGAAGTGGGCCATCTCGCTCCAGCAGAAGCGATGAGAACTGGTGTCGCAGATGACGAAGATGCCATCGTGCTCACACTCGGAGATACACAGCGCGAGATCGCTCTCGAAACGATCTGATAGGATGATTCTCTGTTCCATATCTGTTTCCTTTCTTTGTCTGTTCTTATTCTATACAAAATTATCATTTTTCGTCGTAACGACCGTCAAAAACCGATTGTTTTAACAATAATACACATTTTGGCTTCCTTTCTTGCGCATCCACCCCGCGTAGTGTGCAAGATTGTAAGGGCAGACCGAGACGACACGAGCCATGCTTCGCCAGGGCATATAGACAACAACTGATGCAATGCTTCGCCAGGACATGATAGAAAAACAACTTGAACAACTTTTACAACTATGAACAAAGCTTCGCGGGGACATTGCCTCTTCGAGGTCCATGCTAACCAAGGCTTGCTGCAAGGGAAACAACTATGAACAACGCTTTGCCTTGGACACATTTCCTGCTGATTTCTCCTGGCGTAATGTCCTGGCGAAGCCTTGTATTTTGTTGTTTACCTTGCAGCAGGATTGCAATATGCGCGAAGCGTGTAGGTTCCATTTCATGGTACCCTTTCTCGCCATGGCTAAACTCGAGCGAGCTCGGTTCTGCGCATGGCTTATCGAAAGCGTTGTTACTTGTTGTAAAAGTTGTATTTGTTGTTTTTCCCCATCAGCAGGTTGCGTTTTCTGCTAGCCCATTTTAAACCATCAGGGCGCTGGCGCGTCCTAAGACAGGACAAAGCGATAGATAGAAAGCAAAAACAAGAGCAAAAGCAAGAACAAGAGCAAAGACAAGAACAAGAGCAAAAAGAAGTAACTACACAAGAACAAGATGGATATAAGAAAGAGAATCAGTATAGTCCTGGTGGCACTCCTGGCCCTGGTGGGCGTCTCGGCCCAGGCACAGACCGTCTCGGGCATGCTCATCGACGGCCAGCACAAGCAGCCCCTCGGCTACGCCGTCGTCCAGCTGCTGGGATCGGACAGCACCTACGTCTCGGGCACGACGAGCGACGACACAGGCCGCTTTGCGCTCGCCGCCCCGCGCGACGGCCGCTACATCCTCAAGGTCTCCTTCGTCGGTATGCGCACGCTCTGCCACGACATCGTGGTCGCTGGCGGCAAGGACAAGGAGGTCGGCGCCCTCACGCTCCAAGCCGACGAGCACGTGCTGCGCGAGGTGACGATCGCCGCCCAGGCCCCGAAGGTCGTGCTCAAGAACGACACATTCCAGTATAACGCCTCCGCCTACCGCGTGGCAGAGGGATCGACCGTCGAGGCCCTGGTCAAGGTGCTGCCCGGCGCAGAGATAGGCGACGACGGGTCGATCAAGATCAACGGCAAGGAGGTGAAGAAGATCCTCGTCGATGGCAAGGAGTTTATGACCGGCGACACCAAGACGGCGCTGAAGAACCTCCCTGCCTCCATCATCGACAAGGTGAAGGCATACGACCAGCAGAGCGACCTGGCCCGCGTCACGGGCATCGACGACGGCGAAGAGCAGACCGTGCTCGACTTCGGCATGAAGCAGGGCATGAACAAAGGATTCTTCTCCAACATCGACCTCTCCATGGGCAACCACGGGCGCTATAGCGAGCGCGGCATGGCGGCCTACTTCAAGGACAACTTCCGCATGATGAGTTTCCTCTCGGCCAACAACGTCGGCGACATGATGTTTGGCGGCGGCCGACGGGGCGGATTCGGACAGACCCGCCAGGGACTCAACAACACCAAGATGGCGGGTATCAACATGAACTACGACAACGGAAAGACCTGGCAATGGGACGGATCCCTGCGCTGGAACCATAGCAACGGCGACCTGCAGGCCAAGGTCTTCTCCGACAACTTCCTGGCCTCGCAGCACGCCTACACGCGCCGCATCAGCCAGCAGTACACGCGGTCCAACAGCTGGGACGGGCGCTTCCGCCTGGAGTGGACCCCCGACTCCATGTGGAACGTGATGTTCCGGCCCAGCCTGCAGATCAGCAAGAGCGACGAACTCGACGTGAGCTCCTCGGCCACCTTCTCCGACGACCCCTACACCCTGGGCGACGACCCGCTCGCCGACGACCTGCTCGCGGCCATGCAGGCCCAGGGCTCCTTGGTCAACCGCCAGCGCAACACGACCGTGACCTATGGCGACAACACCTCGGCACAGGCCTCGCTCCAGGTCAACCGCAAGCTCTCGGCCAACGGGCGCAACGTCACGCTCCGACTCCAGGGCAACTACAACGACGCCGACGCCAAGACCTTCTCCACCCAGGACCTGCAGTACTACCAGCTGCTCGACGCCATGGGCCAGGACTCCATCTACCGCGCCTACCGCTACAACCTCATGCCCACCAAGAGCCACGGCATCGGCGTGGAGGCCACCTATAGCGAGCCCATCGCCCGCCGCACCTACCTGCAGCTGGCCTACCAGTACAACTACGCCCTGAGCAAGAGCGACCGATCCACCTACGACTTCTCCTCGCTCGGCGGCGGCTACTTCGACGGCGTCGAGCCCGCCTACCGCTCCTGGGGCAGCTACCTCGCCCTGCTGCAGCAGCCCCTCGGCAGCTACTTCGACCAGTCGCTGAGTCGCTACTCGGAGTACAAGACCCACACGCAGAACATACAGCTCATGATCCGCATGAACCAGGAGAAGTGGCGGTTCAACGCCGGCGTGCAGCTCCAGCCGCAGCACAGCATCTACCAGCAGGACTACCTCGGCGTCCACGTCGATACGGTCCGCAACTCCTTCGACTGGAGTCCGACGATCGACTTCCGCTATAAGTTCTCGCCACAGAGCAACCTCCGCCTCTTCTACCGCGGATCGGCCACGCAGCCCACGATGAGCCAGCTGCTCGACATCACGGACAATACCGACCCGCAGAACGTGAGCGTCGGCAACCCGGGTCTGCGACCCGCCTTCACCCATCGCATCCACGCGTTCTACAATGGCTACCGGCAGAGATACACGCAGTCGTGGATGACTTTCTTCCACTTCGCCTCCGTCCACAACGCCATCGGCAATAGCGTGACCTACGACGCCAGCTCGGGAGCCCGCGTGGTGAGGCCCGTCAATATCAATGGCAACTGGAACCTGAACGCGGGTGTGATGTTCAACACGAGCATCGACACCCTGGGCGTATGGAATGTCAATACCTTTACGACCGTCGATCTCAACCGCTACGCCTCGCTCCTGCAGCAGTCGCGGCAGAGCCTCGTGGAGCGCAATATCACCAATCAGACTAACCTCAGCGAGCGACTGACCCTCAGCTATCGCAACAGTTGGCTGGAGGTGGCCCTCGACGGGTCGGTGGAGTACAACCACACGAAGAACCAGTTGCAGTCGGCGCAGAACCTCAACACCTGGCGGTTCGCCTACGGCGGATCCATCAACCTCACGGCACCCTGGGGCACGAGCCTCTCCACGGACCTCCACATGAACAGTCGCCGAGGCTACAACGACGCCTCGCTCAACAGCAACGAACTGCTTTGGAACGCCCAGGTGGCGCAGAGCTTCCTCCGCGGCAAGCCGCTCACGATCTCGCTCCAGCTCTACGACATCCTCCACCAGCAGAGCAACCTCTCGCGCGTGGTCAACGCCATGGGCCGCACGGACACGGAGTATAACAGCATCAACAGCTACGCGCTCCTGACGATCTCCTATCGCTTCAACCTCTTCGGAGGCAAGCCGCAGCACCCAGCAGGCGTGCGCCGTGGAGACGACGGCCCGATGATGGGACCTCCGGGTGGCCGTCCGCCTATGGGTCCTCCGGGTGGACGCCCGCCCATGGGTCATCCCGGAGGACGCCCCTTCTGACGCCCGTTAGCAAAACAGCGTGATGTTTTTCGACCTGTATCGCTTGCTAATGAAGGAAAACAACTTGAACAACTTTTACAACTTTGAACAACGCTTCGCGGGGACATTGCCTCCTCGAGCCCCATGCAACTAAAGGTTGCTTGTAGTGAAACAACAATATACAACGCTTCGCCTTGGATATTTCCTGACATTTTGTCCTGGCGAAGCGTTCCATTTCATGGAACCCTTTGTTGTATTTTGTTGTTTACCTTGCAGCAAGATTGCTCAAGGCGAAGCGTTGTTCATGATTGTATTGGTTGTATGAGTTGTTTTCCCCTATAAGCAGGACGTTTGTCCACGTCTTGTTGCTTGTTCTTTCCCTTTATAGTCAAAAATAGAAAAATGAGCCCTGAATGTTTTGGCATTCAGGGTTTTTTCGTATTTTTGCATCGGAGATACGCTTTTCGCCTTTTGGCGGATGCGAATCTCGCTCCTTCCAAGGGCCGAGAGGCCGAGGGAGACATCATTAAAAAAGTAGAAATAAAACAGAAAGAAAAGTATGTTGCTAAACGCTTTGTGGATTTTGGTGGGCGTGGTGCTCGTCCTTTGGGGCGCCGACCGACTCACCGAGGGGGCGGTGGCCGTGGCCGAGCGGCTCCGCGTGCCCCAGATAGTCATCGGACTGACCATTGTCGCCCTGGGCACCTCCATGCCCGAGCTCTGCGTCAGCGTCGTCTCCGCCCTCAAGGGCACCCCCGACCTGGCCGTGGGCAACGTCGTGGGAAGCAATATCTTCAACGCCCTGCTCATCGTTGGCGTGGCCGCCCTCGTGGCTCCTATGACGATCCTGCGCTCCACGGTCTTCAAGGACGTGCCCTGCGCCCTCGTGGCCTCGGTCGTCCTACTCATGATGTGTCAGAACGACTGGGTCATCACACGCCTCGACGGCGCCATTCTCTTCGTCTTCTTCCTCGTCTTCATGCGCCTCACGATCAAGGACGCCACTTCGGCCCAGCCTGTCGCGCAGCCTGCCCAAGGAGAGACAACTCAAGGTCAGACAGCCCAGGAGGCCGCAGCCGACGAGGCTTCTGCCAAGCAACCCATGAAGGGCTGGCTGGCCGGCCTGTGGATGGTCGTGGGACTGGCCGCCCTCATCGGCGGCAGCAACCTCTTTGTCGGAGGTGCTACCGAGGTGGCACGGGCGCTGAACGTGAGCGACGCCGTCATCGGACTGACCATTGTGGCGGGCGGCACCTCGCTGCCCGAACTGGCCACGAGCGTCGTGGCGGCCAAGAAGGGCAATAGTGGCATCGCCATCGGCAACGTGCTGGGCAGCAACGTCCTCAACATCCTCTTCATCCTGGGCCTCACGGGCATGATCTCGCCCATGCACATTGAGGGCATCACGAATGTGGATCTCTACATGATGCTCGTCTCGACCATCATGATCTGGTTTTTCTCCTTCACCAAATATACCATCGAGCGGTGGGAGGGAGCCGTCCTCGTGCTCACCTTTGGCGGCTACATGTGGTACCTCCTCGCCTAAAGCGGGGGAAGTCGTGGTCTCCGTTCGCCTAAGGGCGCTCCGCTCGCTACGCAGTATTCACCAATTTTTAAACTACTTACGATATGAAGACAATCAGACTATTACCATTGGTCGCTGCCTCCCTCCTCTCGCTGGACACGGCGGCGCAAACAAGTTTTCCAGGCGCTGAGACCATCCGCTACGAGGCGCCCGAGGGCACGACCCACGCCCACCAGGTGAGGAGCGCCACCAGTTTCTATGACCCGGGAGAGGGCGTGGCCTACCTCGATAGCGTGACGTATTATACGGCCGACTATGTGGAGGCCGAGGACGGCAGCGTCTATTGGTCCAATCCCTTCGTCTTCTTTCCCACCGACACGTGGCTCAAACTCGACCGTGCCGGGGGCGACACCCTCGTGGCGCGTCTGCCCCAGGCGATGTTCGAGGGCGACGATGGGACCGTATTCTATGCGCGTCGCATGGTGCTCAGCGACCGGGGCGATGAGGAGCTCGACTGCCTGCCCGACGAGGCTGAGACCGACGTCCGCTTCACCCTGCGCGGCGACACGCTCGCCCTGGTGGACGGGGGACTCGACGAACAAGGAATGCCCCGCTACATCCTCGGATTGGCCACGGCCACGGGAGGCTGGAGCTGCTATGGCGAGGGACTGACCACGATCGTACCGCTCCGCTATGAGCCCACGCAGAAGCCTGAGGGAAAGCCCGAGCAGACCATCCATTTCGTCCATTATAACCCCTTCGTAGAGGATGAACTGGACGAGGAGGTGCCTGCCGTCTGCGATGGCGACAAGATCTACTGGCAGTTGCCCTATAGCTCCAACAGGGACGAGACCTACTGGGTGGTGGGCGAATGGCGCGACAACCGCATTACCGTCCTTCCGCAATACCTTGGTGTCGATACGTGGTCCTGTCTCCACCTCTTCGCCATGCCTGCAGACTATCTGCCCGAATCCTCCCAGCTCGACCCCTTCGACCTGAAGGATATGCTGGTCCTCAACTACAATCCCTCCACGGAGACCTACGAGACCGAGTACAAGACCCAGACCCTGCTCGTCAACGTGGGGCCCGACCGCGTCTATTATGCCGACTCCTATGTCACGCCCCGCTTGCAGTCGTTGCCTTCCACCTCCATCCTCTCCCGCCCGCGCCTCGACACCCCCGCGCCCTCAGTCTGCTACGGTCCTGACGGACGCAGACTCCGCCAGCCCACGCGTCACGGCATCGTCCTCCGCCGTCAGGCCGATGGCACGGTTGTCAAGCAGGTGGCCCAGTAGCGTCAAAGCGGCCTGCTGAGTAGGGAAAACAACCAATACAACTTTTACAACAAGTTACAACTTTACACGCTTTGCGTGTCACAATCTTGCTGCAAGGTAAACAACTAAATACAACGCTTCGCCTTGGACACATTTGCTGCTGATTTGGCGAAGCGTTGTTACTTGATGTACATGTTGTTCAAGTTGTTTTTCTTGTGTGTCCCGGCGATGGACCCGTTATTTGTTATACCGGTTGTTTTCTACTATTTTCGCAATTCTTTTCCCCGTGACACGCTGTTTCCGCGGTTGTTTTCCCCGCAATACGCTAAAAAACAGTAAAAAGATACGCCCTTCGGAATATTCTTTGTATCTTTGCAAACGTAGAAATAATTATAGAATCATATCTTAGGTAATATGAACATTTTAGAAATGAGCGACCAGGAGATTGGCCGCCGACAAAGTTTGCAGCAGCTGCGCGAGATGGGTATCGACCCGTATCCCGCAGCAGAATATCCTACCAACGCTTTCTCTACCGAGATCAGAGACGAATTTAAGGAGGACGAGAAGCGCGAGGTGGTCATTGCAGGACGTATGATGAGCCGCCGTATCATGGGCAAGGCCAGCTTTGTCGAACTTCAGGATAGCAAAGGCAGAATCCAAGTTTACATCACCCGCGACGACATTTGCCCGGGCGAGGACAAAAACTTATACAACGTAGTCTTCAAGAAATTGCTCGACATCGGCGACTTCATCGGCGTGCGTGGCTTCGTCTTCAAGACCCAGATGGGCGAGATCAGCGTCCATGCCCAGGAGCTCGTCCTCCTGTCGAAAAGCCTCAAGCCGCTGCCCATCGTCAAGTACAAGGACGGCGTGGCCTACGACAAGTTTGACGACCCCGAGTTGCGCGCCCGTCGCCGCTATGTCGATCTCGTCGTCAACGACGGCGTCAAGGACACCTTCCTCAAGCGTGCCACCGTGCTCCGCACCATGCGCGCCTTCTTCGACCGCCACGGTTATACCGAGGTCGAGACCCCGACCCTCCAGTCCATCGCCGGAGGCGCCTCGGCCCGCCCCTTCATCACCCATTTCAATGCCCTCAACGTCGATATGTATATGCGTATCGCCACCGAGCTCTATCTGAAGCGACTGATCGTAGGTGGATTTGAGGGTGTCTATGAGATCGGCAAGAACTTCCGCAACGAGGGTATGGACAAGTTCCACAACCCCGAGTTTACCTGCATGGAGCTCTATGTGCAGTATAAGGACTACAACTGGATGATGGCCTTCACCGAGCAGCTGCTCGAGACCATCTGCAAGGCCGTCAACAATGGCGCCACGGAGGTGAAGCATGGCGACCACGTCATTTCCTTCAAGGCCCCCTTCCGCCGCCTCCCCATCCTCGAGGCCATCCAGGAGAAAACGGGCTTCGACTGCACGGACAAGACCGAGGAGGAGATCCGCGCCTTCTGCCTTTCCAAGGGCATGGAGGTCGATGAGACCATGGGCAAGGGCAAGCTCATCGACGAACTCTTCGGAGAGTTCTGCGAGGGCACGTTCATTCAGCCGACCTTCATCACGGACTATCCGGTCGAGATGTCGCCGCTGACGAAGATGCATCGCAGCAAGCCCGGACTGACCGAGCGCTTCGAGTTGATGGTCAACGGCAAGGAGGTGGCCAACGCCTACTCCGAGCTCAACGACCCCATCGACCAGGAGATGCGCTTCAAGGAGCAGATGCGACTGAGCGAGAAGGGAGACGACGAGGCCATGATCATCGACCACGACTTCCTGCGCGCCCTGCAGTACGGCATGCCGCCGACCAGCGGTATCGGTATCGGTATCGACCGTCTGACGATGCTCATGACGGGCCAGGAGACCATCCAGGAGGTGATTCTCTTCCCCCAGATGAAGCCGGAGAAGAAGATGCCGCAGGACAGCATCGAGGCCTGGGCCAAGATCGGCGTGCCTGAGGAGTGGGTCTATGTGCTCCGCAAGGCGGGCTTCAACCTCCTCTCCGACATCTGTGGCGAGAAGGCTCAGGGCCTGCAGCAGAAGCTCGGCGAGATCAACAAGAAGTATAAGCTCGGCTATGAGAAGCCGTCGGTCGATGAGATCCAGCGCTGGATAGACGCTGTGACCCCGGCTGAGACGGAGGCATAGGTCGAAGGATTGCTCCATATAAAAAAGTAATAGTCAACTACAGGAAGCGCGATGGTAAACGGACGTATAGCTGTCATAGGTAGCGGCAGTTGGGCTACGGCCTTGGCCAAGGTGATAGTGGAGCACACCCACGAGATAGGGTGGTATGTGCGGCGCCCGATTACCATCGACCGCTTCAAGCTGCTCCGCCACAACCCAGGCTATCTCCGCAACCTCGCCTTCGACGTCGCGGAGATAGACTTCTCGTCGGACATCAACTACATCGTCTCCCACTACAACACGCTGCTCTTCGTCACGCCGTCGCCTTATACGAAGGAACTGCTCGATAAGGTGCGCGTGCCCATGCGCGACAAGTTTGTCGTCACGGCCATCAAGGGTGTCGTGCCGGGCGAGAACACGGTCTTCACGGAGTATGTCCACCGCCGCTTTGGCGTGCCCGAGGGCCAGTTGGCCTGCATCGGCGGACCCTCCCATGCCGAGGAGGTGGCCCAGCAGCGCCTCACCTACCTGACCGTGGGCTGCACGGACGAGGCGCGGGCCCAGGCCTTCAGCAGCGTGCTCCGCTCCCACTACATCAAGACCAAGACCTCGCGCGACGTGGTCGGCATCGAGTATGCGGCCGTGCTGAAGAACGTCTATGCCATCTGTGCCGGCATCTGCCGGTCGCTCGACTTTGGCGACAACTTCCACGCCGTGCTCATGACCAACGCCATGCAGGAGATGAACGCATTCCTCAATGCCCTCAACCCTATCTGGCGAGACATGCTCGACACGGTCTATCTGGGCGACCAGCTCGTCACGGGCTACTCGCGCCTCTCGCGCAACTACACGTTTGGCGCCATGATCGGGCGGGGCTATACCGTCAAGGCGGCCCAGGCCGAGATGGAGATGATCGCCGAGGGCTATTTCGGCACGAAGTGTATGTACGTCATCGCCCAGGAGCTCCGCTCCCACCACGTCCACCTGCATACGCCGACGCTCGACACCGTCTATCGCATCCTCTACGAGAGGGCCAATGCCGCCGAGGCCATCAGGAACATGACCAATCCGGGGGCGTGAGGCGATAGGATATATATATAATAAGGATAACAAGGATGGACACCACCCATCCGCAACACAATAACACAACAAATCACACAATAGGTTTATGGAAAAGATTCGTTTAGACATCACCAAGGCGCTCTCCTTCCTCGATCCGGGGACCCTGGAGGCTTACGCACCTCAGGTAGCAGCGGCTCAGACCGCTTTGGAGCAGGGCACCTGCCCGGGCAATGACTTCCTCGGATGGCTGCATCTGCCGTCGAGCATCACACCGGAGTTTCTCGACGAGGTGCAGGCCGTGGCCGACACGCTCCGCAGCCAGTGCGACTATGTCGTCGTGGCCGGTATCGGAGGTTCTTACCTCGGCGCACGCGCTATCATCGAGGCCCTGGGCAATAGTTTCTCGTGGCTGGTCCGCGACGACCGCAACCCGGTCATCCTCTTTGCCGGCAACAACATTGGCGAGGACTACCTCTACGAACTGACCACCTATCTGAAGGGTAAGCGCTTTGGCGTGATCAATATCTCCAAGAGCGGCACGACCACGGAGACGGCCCTCACTTTCCGCCTGCTGAAGAAGCAATGTGAGGCCGAGCGGGGCAAGGAGGCGGCCAAGGACGTGATCGTCGCCATCACCGACGCCCACAAGGGTGCGGCCCGTGCGGCTGCCGACAAGGAGGGCTACAAGACGTTCGTCATCCCCGACAACGTGGGTGGACGCTTCTCGGTCCTCACGCCTGTGGGTCTGCTCCCGATCGCCGTGGCAGGATTTGATATCCGCCAGCTCGTGGCGGGCGCCCAGGACATGGAGAAGGCCACAGGACTGGACGTTCCCTACTGCGACAATATCGCGGCGCAGTATGCAGCCGTGCGCAACGCGCTCTACCAGAAGGCGGGCAAGAAGATCGAGATCATGGCCAACTTCCAGCCGAAGCTCCATTTCGTGGCCGAGTGGTGGAAGCAGCTCTATGGAGAGAGCGAGGGCAAGGATCATAAGGGCATCTTCCCCGCGTCTTGCGACTTCACGACCGACCTCCACTCCATGGGACAATGGATCCAGGAGGGCGAGCGCTCCATCTGGGAGACCGTCCTGAGCGTGGAGACACCCGAGCATGAGCTCCTCTTCCCGCACGACGAGGAGAACCTCGACGGCCTCAACTTCCTGGAGGGGAAGCGCGTCGATGAGGTCAACAAAATGGCGGAGCTGGGCACGCGCCTGGCCCATTCCGACGGAGGAGTGCCGCAGATCCGTATCACCCTGCCGCGCCTCAATGCCTACTACCTCGGCCAGCTCATCTACTTCTTCGAGATCGGCTGTGGCATTAGTGGCAACGTCCTCGGCGTCAACCCCTTCAACCAGCCGGGCGTGGAGGCGTATAAGAAGAATATGTTCGCCCTGCTCGACAAACCGGGATATGAGGCTGAGAGCAAGGCCATCCAGGAGCGTCTGAGCCAGGAGGCGTAAAGAGAGATAGCAATAGCATGGCGGCGTGTCTCGGAAGGCAAGGGCCTAACGGCTTTTCTCCGACTCTGACACGTCGCCTTTTTGATGGAATCAAGTGATTATGTTCGACAACGAGATCAAGCACTATTTGGATCAGCACGGCTACGAACGGTTTGATCCCAAGGCCGTACTGTTTGATATGGACGGCGTGCTCTATGATAGTATGCCCCATCATGCGAAGGCATGGAAGCGTGCCATGAGCGACTTCGGAATCCATTTCACGGAGGCTGACGCCTATGCCACAGAGGGGGCAAGGGGCGTGGACACGATCCGCGACTATGTGAAGCGCCAACTGGGGCGCGAGGTCGATGAGGCGGAGGCACAAAGAATGTATGACGTCAAGACGCGCTACTTCCATGAGTTGCCGGAGACGCGTATCTTCGACGGCGTGCGCGAATTGATGGGCTGGTTTGCGTCTCGCGGACTGAGCATCAATGTCGTCACGGGCAGCGGACAGCGGCCGCTCATCCTGCGCTTGCTCCACGACTTCGGCGACTTCCTCGACGAGGCGCATATCACCACGGCTTATGACGTGAAGAACGGCAAGCCGGCGCCCGATCCTTATCTCGCGGGACTGCGCAAGGCGGGCAACTTGCAGCCGTGGCAGGGCATCGTGGTCGAAAATGCTCCCTTAGGGGTGAGAGCGGGTGTGGCAGCAGGCTGCTTCACGGTCGCCATCAACTCGGGACCGCTCCCCGACGAGGCTTTGGCGGGGGAGAGGAGCAACTTGCTCTTCCCCAGCATCCGCAGTTTCCTTGCTGCGCTGGAGGACTGATTTCCGTCCTTTGGGTAAGTTTTTCCCCAAAAAGGGTTTCGGGAGATCGAGAGAAAATGGCTACCTTTGCAAGCGTTATCAATCACATAAAGAAGAAAGGTTATGTTAGGAAACTTCACTTATCACAACGCTACCAAAGTACATTTTGGTAAGGACGCGCTGGGCTTGCTCGGCGACGAACTCAAAAACTATGGTCCGAAGGTCATGCTCTCCTATGGCGGAGGATCCATCAAGCGCTTTGGCATCTACTACCAGGTGGTCAAGGTGCTGCGCGAGGCGGGCAAGACCATTATCGAGGACGGAGGCGTCTTGCCCAATCCGGATATCGAGAAGGTGCTGGAGGGTGCTCGCAAGGTGCGTGAGGAGGGGGTGGATCTCATCCTCGCCGTCGGTGGCGGTTCCACGGCCGACTATGCCAAGGCGGTCTCGGCCTCAGCCTACCAGGAGCGCGATCCGTGGGACTACTATTTCAAGCATTTCGGCAAACTCGACAGTCGCTGGACGCCCGTGGGTGTGGTGCTGACCATGGCGGGCACGGGTTCGGAAATGAATAGTGGATCGGTCATCTCCTCGCACAAGGAGGAACTGAAGTTGTTCAACCACTTCCGCAATCCTGACTTTGCCATCCTCAACCCGGAGTTTACCTACACCGTCCCGAAGTATCACATGGTGGCGGGTATCTACGACATCATGTCCCACATCCTGGAGCAGTATCTCTCGGGAAGCGACGACAACACGAGCGACTACCTGGCCGAGGGCCTCATGCGCTCGCTGATCGTCAGTTCGCGCAAAGCCTTGGTCAACCCCGAGGACTATGAGGCGCGCAGCAACATCATGTGGACGGCCACGTGGGGCCTCAACGGTCTGACGGAGTGTGGCAAGGCTACGGACTGGGAGGTCCACATGCTGGGACAGGCCGTGGCAGCCTTTACCAATGCCATCCATGGCCATACCCTCTCGGCAGTCTCGGGGGCCTACTACCGCCTGCTGATAGAGAAGAGCGACGAGGCCGTGGCCCGCTTCAAGCGCCTGGCCCTCGCTGTATGGGACGTGCGTCCCGAGGGCAAGGACGACAAGGCCGTGGCTCTCGAAGGACTGGAGACGATGGAGTCCTGGATGCGCGAGCTCGGCCTCGCCATGACCATCACGGAGGTTGATGCCAAGGAAGCCGACATCGAAAAGTATGCCGACGTCTGTCCTCGCAATACTGGTGGCTACCACACCTTGACCCGCGACGAAGTGATAGAGATCTATCGCCGCAGCCTGTAGTGGTCGTGCCTTAATAGCGATAGGAAAAAATGAAGCAATAGAAGAAAGGGACTCACCAAGCCTCCACATGACGAAGGCCGATGAGTCCCATTCTCTTTTTTCCCCGATGTCCTGTCGAGGCAGGACGCTTGTCTATATTATTCCAATTATACGTTGTCTTCCTCTTTCTTCTCCGTGCCTTCCGTCACTTGCTCGGTAAGTTCTTCCCGCTTCTTTTCTTCCTCTTCTTTCTTCTCTTCCACCTTCTTGCGAGCCTCCTCGCTGAGTTCGGGGTAGGAGATACGGGTGTGGTAGATCGACTTCAGGCGCCCGATGAGCACGTTCTTGGCCGTTTGCAGGTCGCGGAAGGTGATGGGGCAGTCGTTGAAGAAGCCCTCGCGCACCTGTGCCTGGATGATACTATCGACCAAGGCGCTGATGCTCTCGGGAGAATACTCCTTGAGAGATCGCGAAGCCGCCTCTACCGTGTCGCAGATCATCAGGATCGCTTGCTCTCGCGTGAACGGGTTCGGACCCGAGTAGCGGAACAGGCTCTCATCGACCTCCTCGTCGGGATGCTCGTTGGTATATTTGATGTAGAAGTAGCGCGTCAGTCCCGTGCCGTGGTGCGTGGCGATGAAGTCGCGGATGACCTGTGGCAGGTGGTGCTCCTCGGCCAGGCGCAGTCCCTCCGTGACGTGGCCGATGATGATGGCTGCGCTCTCCGTGTCCGACAGTTTGTCGTGCGGGTTGAAGCCCGCCTGGTTCTCCGTGAAATAGACCGCGTTCTCCATCTTTCCGATGTCATGGTAGAGCGCCCCCGTACGCACCAGTTGCGCCTTGGCCCCAATCTTGTTGGCTATCTCCGCTCCCAGGTTGCCCACGGTGATGGAGTGCTGGAACGTGCCCGGCGCCTTCTCGCTCAGTTCGCGAAGCAACGGGTTGTTTGTATTGGAAAGCTCGAAGAGCGTCACCGTTGAGGTGAATCCGAAGGCCTTCTCGATCACCAGCATCAAGGGATAGGTGAAGAGGAGGAAGAAGCCATTGATCGTGAAGTGGTAGTAGATGGCGCGGTCGAGCTTCGAGACATCATCCGTCTGGATGAGCTGGAGCGCGAAATAGACCAGCGCCGAGGCAGCCGTGACGAGAATCGCCGTGAGGAATATCTGACTCCTTCGCGACAGTTCGCGGAGCGAGTAGATTGCCACGAGGCCCGCCACCAGCTGTACGGTGATAAACTCATACTGGTATTTTACGGCCACGGCACAGATGAGGATGGTCGTGACGTGCTGGATGAAGGCCGTTCGCGAGTCCATGAAGACGCGCCCGAAGATGGGCGAGATGGCAAACGGGATGATATAGATGCTGAAGAACGGGTGCTTCATCATAAAGGACGTCAGGAGCGGGAAGAAGACGACCAAGGCGTAGAGCATGGCTATGGATCGCGGCTTCGTGAAGTAGTCCTTGCGGAAGAGCGCCAGGTAGAGGGTGAAGAGCGAGACGAGCAGCAGGATGTAGATAGTCTGTCCCGCTATGGTCGATCGCAATTCGTTCTCCGAGGCGCTCTGCTTCGCCATGGCGCGCTCGTAGGAGTTGAGCACGAGCATCATCCGCGAGGTGACGATGTCGCCCTGTGTGATGATGCGCTGCCCCTTGAGCACCATTCCGCTTGCCTGCGTGATGAGGCTGAGATTGTCGTTGAGCTCCATTTCGCTCCGGCTTCGGTCGTAGCGGAGGTTGGGCGAGATGAAATCGTTGAGGTTGCAAGCCTGCAACTTGGCCCTCACCGGCATCAGACGGTCGTCGAGGAAGAGGTATTGGTAGGCGCCGAGCGTCGTCAGCACGCTATCCGTGGGCAGCGTCACGGCCTCCTTGCCCGTCACGACGCGGATGGCCGTCGTCGTGTCGCCATCGCTATACTGCGCCAGCTGGGTGGGGTCGAGCACGCCGCGCTCGTAGATCTGGTGCAACCTATGGGCGATGATCTGGACGTAGTTGCCCGTCAGTCCCGGTATGCCGTCCTTGAACTTCTCATGAAATGCTTGGAGCGACTGCTCCTCCACGCGGTCGTCCCAGTTGAAGTAGGGCTGGAAGCGTTCGCGCACGGAGTCGCGCTCATACTTCAGGGTCGCCTCCGACTTGAAGACGGGGAAGTCGATGGGAGCGATCAGGGCGCCGTCCGTCCACGGCTGGCCCTCGCTATAGTGCAGAAGTCGGCTGCTGTCGCGGGGCAAAAACAGGACGATGATGGTCACGCTCGTCAGCACGAGCGCTATGCGCGTAAGGATGGAAGGCCAGTTGCTGGTGCCGTTATGTCTGAATTGCTTCATGATGCGTAATGTTCGTTTTGGTTGGTTCTTAGCCCTTAGTATAGGGGCTTAAATGCCTTTACTCGGCGAAATTACGAAAAAAATATGGTATAATCGAAAAAAAAGCATTACTTTTGCCGAAAATTTTAGGCTATCCACGCTTGTCAATTTATGATGGAAGAAAAATTTACAGCAGAAGCAGCGTCTTCGCAGGTGCGGGTTCGCTTTGCACCCAGTCCCACGGGAGCGTTGCATATTGGCGGTGTTCGCACGGCTTTGTTCAACTATTTGTTTGCCCGCCAGCATCACGGATCGCTGGTGTTCCGCATTGAGGACACAGACTCCAGCCGCTTCGTACCGGGAGCGGAAGAGTATATCCTGGAGTCGTTCCGCTGGTTGGGTATCCACTTTGACGAGGGGGTCAGCTTCGGTGGAAGCCACGGCCCGTACCGTCAGAGCGAGCGCAGGGAGATCTATAAGGAGTATGTGCAGCAGCTCCTCGATGAGGGCAAGGCCTACTATGCCTTCGATACGCCCGAGGAACTGGAGCAGAAGCGTGCTGAGGTGAAGAACTTCCAGTATGACGCCCACACGCGATTGACGATGCGCAACTCGCTCACGCGTTCTGCCGAGGAGGTCAAGCAGCTCATCGACGACGGCGAGCAGTATGTCGTCCGTTTCCTCGTGGAGCCGGGCGAGGAGGTTGTGGTCCACGATATGATCCGTGGCGACGTCCACGTCAAGACCGATATCCTCGACGACAAGGTGCTCTACAAGAGCCACGACGAGCTGCCCACCTACCACTTGGCCAATATTGTCGATGACCACTTGATGGGCATCAGCCACGTGATCCGTGGCGAGGAGTGGCTCCCGAGTGCGCCCCTCCACGTCCTGCTCTACCGTGCTTTCGGCTGGGAGGACACCATGCCGCGCTTCGCCCACCTGCCGTTGCTGCTCAAGCCTGAGGGCAAGGGCAAACTGTCGAAGCGTGATGGCGACCGCCTCGGATTCCCCGTCTTCCCCCTGGAGTGGGAAGACCCGAAGACGGGCGAGGTCAGCACGGGCTTCCGCGAGAGTGGCTATTTCCCCGAGGCCGTGGTCAACTTCCTTGCCCTGCTGGGATGGAATCCGGGCACGGAGCAGGAGATGTTCTCGCTCGACGAGCTGGTGGATGCCTTCGACATCACGAAGTGCTCCAAGGCAGGAGCGAAGTTCGACTACAAGAAAGCGATTTGGTTCAACCACGAGTATATGCTGCGGAAGAGCGACGAGGAGATCGCAGGCCTCTTCGCGCCCATCGTGGCCAACAATGGCGTCGATACGACCATGGATCGTGTGCGCCAGGTGGTCCACATGATGAAGGACCGTGTCGATTTCGTCCATGAGTTGTGGCCGCTCTGCGCCTTCTTCTTCATCGCTCCCACGGAGTATGACGAGAAGACGGCGAAGAAGCGCTGGAAGGAGTATTCCGCCCAGCAGATGACCGAACTGGCGCAGGTGCTCCAGGAGGTCGAGGACTTCTCGGTAGAGGGCCAGGAGCCAGTGGTGATGAAGTGGGTCGAGGAGAAGGGCTACAAGCTCGGCGACGTGATGAACGCGTTCCGCCTGGCGCTTGTCGGTATCGGCAAGGGTCCCGGTATGTTTGACATCTCGGCCTTCCTCGGCAAGGAGGAGACCCTCCGTCGCCTCCATCGCGCCATCAGCGAACTGGGATAAGAACGGGCGGGCGCGCCCGCCATTCTGTCTCTCACGTCATTAGCTAATCATCAACCCTACAAGAGGTAATGTACAACTTCATCATGTATGCCATGCAACTGGGCGTCCGCATTGCTGCGCGCTTCGACTCGAAGGTGCGCAAGATGTGGCGTGGCGAGCAAGCAGCCTTTGGCGTGCTTCAGCAGCGGGTCGATCCTTCGGCTCGCTATGTCTGGTTTCATGCCGCGTCGCTCGGCGAGTTTGAGCAAGGCCGTCCGTTGATGGAGGCCATACGCCGCGAGTTTCCCGACTACAAGATCCTGCTCACCTTCTTCTCGCCTTCGGGCTACGAGGTGCGCAAGGACTACAAGGGGGCGGACATCGTCACCTACCTCCCGATCGACACCGTCGGCAACGCGCGCCGCTTCCTTCGCACGGTACGCCCTGTCATGGCCTTCTTCGTGAAGTATGAGTTTTGGTACAACTACCTCCATATCTTGAACCATCGCGGGGTGCCGACCTATAGCGTGAGCAGTATCTTCCGCCCTGGTCAGATCTTCTTCCGTCCCTACGGACGGCAGTATGGCCGCGTGTTGCGCTGCTTCAGCCGCTTCTTTGTCCAGAACGAGGAGAGTAGCCAGTTGCTCTCGTCGATAGGCATCGACCAGGTGGAGGTTGTGGGCGACACCCGTTTTGACCGCGTGCTCCAGGTGAGGGAGGCGCGCAAGCAGTTGCCCCTGGTGGAGCGCTTTGTCGGCGACTCGCACCGTGTCTTCGTGGCAGGGTCCTCTTGGTTGCCCGACGAGGAACTCTTCCTTCGCTATTTTGCCTCCCATCCCGAGTGGAAACTCATCATCGCTCCTCATGTCATCAAGGAGGAGCACCTGGCGCAGATCAGCCAGTTGCTGCAAGGCAAGAAGGTTGCCCGCTACACCCAGTCGAGCGTGGAGACCGTGGCCGATGCCGACGTCTTGATCATCGACTGCTTCGGACTTCTCTCCTCGGTCTATCACTATGGCCGCGTGGCCTATGTGGGTGGAGGCTTCGGTGTGGGCATCCACAATGTGCTGGAGGCCGCGGTATGGGGTATGCCGGTCCTCTTCGGACCCAACAACAAGCATTTCCAGGAGGCACAGGGACTGATAGCGGCCCAGGGTGGCTTCGAGGTCTCTGATGATGCAGGCTTTGCTCAGCTGATGAACCGCTTCACCAAGGATGAGGCTTTCCTCCAGGAGAGTGCGGGACGGGCTGCTGTCTTTGTCGAAAAACTCACGGGAGCGACCGAAAGGGTGCTTCAGGCCGTGAAGCCTGAACTGGAGAAGAACTGTCAATCGCAGTCTTGATCAAACTTGGAAAGGAGTAATAAATGAAATATCAGATTACTTGCGACAACTGCGGAACGCAGTTTATCATCGATGCCGAACCGGGCATGACGGTCGAATGCCAATGTCCGGAGTGTCATGGCGTGATGCAGATCACGCTGCCCAATGCTGCCAAGGGTGAGCACTACGAGGCGCCCCGACCTACGGGTGGCGGTCCGAAGAATCCTTGGCATGCAGCCACGGTGGACGAGGACGACCGCCCCAACCGGCGCTGGCTGTGGATAGGTGTGGCGGTAGTGGTGCTGGTAGTGGCCGTGATAGGCTTCGCCATGTTCTCTACCTCGTCGTCGCAGCCCGAGCAGCCTGATGTCCTGCCTGCCGATACCATTCCTTATGAGGAATCGGTGGTGGACGACAAACCGCAAACGCAGGTTGACACGATCGTCGAGCAGCCCGAACAGCCCGAAGTGGAAGAGGAGGTGCCCGAGGAGATAGAGCAGCCCGCTCCCGAGGATACTACGGGGACGGTGAGTGGCAGCAGCCAGAGCAAGACGGAGTCCAACAGCCATGGCCATGCGGCCGAGTAGCGTGGCATGGTGAGCCGAGGACTTCTCCGTCGGCAATGTCTCCGCCCTGGGTCCGATGCTTCTTTTATATTTATAACAAGGAGAAAAAGGGGGCTGCTAAGTGTTTTACAGGGTAAAAAGTACTTTTTTGAAAAATAATGCCGCAAAAATTTGCGCGAACGAATTATTCTTTCTACCTTTGTACCCACTTAATGAGAAAGCTTGTTGAGTGTAATATGGTGGACGTAGTTCAGTTGGTTAGAGCGTCAGATTGTGGTTCTGAATGTCGTGGGTTCGAGTCCCACCTTCCACCCTCCAAGATTCCTTGCAACTCATGAGAGTTGCAAGGTTTTTCTTTTTCCCCCTATTTGCCCCTCATTTTAAGGATTCCTTTTTTTACCTTCATTTTTCAGCTTTACACCATTTTGCAACTCGGTTGCAAGAGTTTTCCCCTAATTTTGCACCGTCAAAGTACAAACGAGTGTACCGACCTCATTATTATCAAGAAAAATGAATCACAGAAAGAGTAAGAATAAGTGCGTCATTGCGGCAGCCTCCCTGCTGTTGCCCACGCTTGTCCATGCCCAGAGTGGGGCGGCGAGCTCCGTAGATCCCGTCTCCATAGCTTCGGATACGACCGAGGTGATGCTGCCCGACCAGCATATCAACGAGGTGACGATCACCAAGCGACAGACCGTCCGCTCGATGGGTGGTGCCATCAACGGCCAGGCGATGCTCAAGGGCGAGCTCTTCAAGGCCGCTTGCTGCAACCTCGGCGAGAGTTTCGTCAACAACCCTTCCGTGGATGTCAACTATTCGGACGCTGCCACGGGAGCGAAGCAGATCAAACTCCTGGGCCTCGGCGGCACCTATGTGCAGATGTTGTCGGAGCTGCTGCCCAACTTCCGCGGTTCGGCTGCTCCCTTTGCCTTGGGCTACGTCCCTGGATCTTGGATGAACAGCATCCAGGTGTCGAAGGGCAACGCCTCCGTCAAGAACGGCTACGAGGCCATGACGGGACAGATCAACGTCCAGTATCTGAAACCGGAGGACGAGCAGCAGGTGCAGTTCAATCTCTATGGCAGCAGCATGGGTAAGTTTGAGGCCAATGCGATGGCCAATCTCCATATCAATGGCAACGAGAATTGCGCCACCGAGCTGCTGACCCACTTTGAGAACAATTGGAATCATCATGATGGCAATGGCGATGGATTCCAGGACGATCCGCAGGTGAGACAGTACAACATCCAGAATCGCTGGTGGGCTCGTTCGGGTAAGTATATCTTCCATGGCAGCATCGGAGCACTCAAGGAGGACCGCAACACGGGACAGGTGAAAGGCCACGCCAACGCCAATGGTCAGCCCCTATATAAAATAGGTATAGAGACCAATCGCTACGAGGCTTCGATGAAGCATGCCTACGTCTTCGAGAACGAGCAGGAGAGCAGTATCGCCCTGATGGGCAACGTCTCCATGCACCAGCAGAAGGCTGGCTACGGACTGAAGATCTATGACGTCAACGAGAAGAATGCCTACGCCTCTCTCGTCTTTGAGACCAATCTGGGTCATGAGCACAATCTCTCGACCGGTCTGAGCCTCAACCACGATTACCTCCATCAGAATGTGCGCCTCGTCCACGACGCGACGCTCCCCACGGAGACGATGATCGAAAGCGAGACTGTCCCCGGTGCCTATGCGCAATATACGTTCAACCTCCACCAGCGCTTCGTGGCTATGGCGGGTCTCCGTGTCGATCATAGCAACGTCTATGGCACGTTCCTCACGCCGCGCGCTCATGTGAAGTGGGTGATGAACGATGTGGTCACGCTTCGCCTGTCGGCGGGCAAGGGCTACCGCTCGCCGCACGTCCTGGCTGAGAGCAACTATGTCATGGCCAGCGGCCGCCAACTCGTGATCGGCAAACTGGGCCAGGAGGAGGCTTGGAACTATGGCGTCAGCACGGCCTTTATGATTCCCATCGCTGATAAGACGTTGAAGATCAATGCGGAGTATTTCTATACCCACTTCCTCAACCAGACCATCATCGACTACGATAGCGATCCGAAGACCATCACGATCTCCGACTTGGATGGTAGTAGCTACTCCCATACCTTCCAGGTGGACGCCAGCATCACGCCCATCAAGGGTCTCGACCTCACGGCCGCCTACCGCTACAACCTCGTGCGGGCCACTTATGGTGGTGTGCTGCGCGCCAAACCGTTGCAGAGTCGCTACAAGGGCTTGTTTACGGCAAGCTACAAGCCGGGCCTGGGGCTTTGGCAGTTTGATGCCACCTTCGCCCTCAATGGCGGTGGTCGTCTGCCTCAGTCCTACACGTTGGCCGACGGTTCTGCCTCTTGGGACAATACCTACAAGGCTTATCCCACGCTCAATGTCCAGGTCACGCGCGAGTTCCGCAACTTCGCTGTCTATGCGGGTGGAGAGAATCTGACGGGCTACAAGCAGAAGCATCCGATCATCGGTTGTGAGAATCCGTGGAGCGACAGTTTCGACTCTACGCTCGTCTATGGACCGATCAGCGGAGCCATGGTCTATGCGGGCATCCGTGCTCACTTCTAAGGGGACAAAGAAGAATTGTTTTCGTCGGAGAGAGGTTTCATACGAACAAAAATATGTAAAAAAAAGATAATCAAGGAGAATCAAGTTATGAAGAGATTTTTTGGATTTTTGCTGATGCTGCTCACGGTGGTGGCTGTTTCGGCCAAGGATATCAAGACGGTCATCCTCACTACCAATCCCGAACTGGAGTGTGGAAAGTGTGAGAACAAGGTGAAGGAGAACCTTCGCTTCGTCAAGGGTGTGAAGGACATCCAGGCTTCTGCCGAGACGCAGAAGATCACGGTAGTCTATGATGCCGACAAGACCACAGTAGAGAAGATACAGAAGTCGCTGGAGAAGATTGGCTACAAGACGCGCCTCACTACCAAGGAGGAGGTGATCAAGGAAGGATGCCATTCCAACTGCTGCGACGGCAAATGATTTTCGCTGTGGGTTAGCAGAGAAGAAAAGATAATACGTTAAGCACAGAGCCGAATCAGCATCCGTTGGTTCGGTTCTTTTTTAGTCCTTCTCAACGGGCTGCCTTTGCTCCTCTCCCTGTCCTGACATCTGCCACGCTTCACCATGTACCTACCACGTATCGTCCTCCCTTCCAGCATATATCGACCTCATATTGTTTCCGTATTGTTTCCGTATTATTTCCGCTTCCGGAAGCGAGAACGATAGGAGAACGATACGGGAACGATACGGGATCGATACGGGATCAATACGGGATCGATACGGGATTGATACGAGACTGATACGAGAACGGTCTTTTCCGACTCCCAACCGGTAACTATTCAGCAATAACACTCCTTTGAGTTTTTT
>ULPU01050399.1_pt1 | contig 28200 bp, 20 predicted proteins | sample 1953821 | NCBI WGS metagenome assembly ULPU01 (sample SAMEA4835637, study PRJEB28245) | human gut metagenome | biome: gut microbiome; material: fecal sample | place: Denmark | collected 2008
CCCGGACACCTTGTCCGATAGGCCAGCTCAGGGGTCGAACCTTGATCTTGAGTTCTTCCTCCAGTTCGTCGAGCACGTCGAAGGCATCGCGGCCCTCACGGTCCATCTTGTTGATGAAGATGATAACAGGCGTATTGCGCATACGGCACACTTCCATCAGCTTGCGAGTCTGGGCCTCCACACCCTTGGCTGAGTCGACCACGATGATGGCTGAGTCAACGGCTGTCAGCGTGCGGTAAGTGTCCTCGGCAAAGTCTTGGTGACCGGGAGTATCGAGGATGTTCACCTTGTAGGGATCGCCATGCTCGCCATCGGGCAAGTAGTCGAACTCCATCACCGACGTGGAAACAGAAATACCACGCTGTTTCTCTATATCCATCCAGTCGGAAGTGGCTGTCTTGCGTATCTTGTTGTTCTTTACGGCACCTGCCACCTGTATCTGTCCACCAAAGAGAAGGAACTTCTCGGTCAGTGTGGTCTTACCTGCATCAGGGTGAGAAATAATGGCAAACGTTCTTCTTCTTTCAATCTCTTTCATCTCGTTGTATATATATTTTGAACTTTTCTCAAGTTCTGTATATTATTATAAAATATGTATATCCTAAAAATCAAACACTACATGTCGTCGTCAAACTTCAAGCCCTCTGTACGGTCCTTGAGGTAATAATCGCTCAGCATGCCCACGAAGGTGCTGATCTCGGTCACGGCACGGGCTGTCTCGGGCGTTATCTCCTTCTTCTGCAGGCGGAGCATCATCACGCCATAGAGTGCGTCTAAGCAGGTTTCTATCTCGTTCACATCCTTGTCGCCCTTGTTGCGCAACTCTACGATGTAGGGCAACACCTTGTAGTATTCGGCATTATAGATGGGGAACTTGCTGCTCTGCAGCAGCATTCCGTGCAAGTCGATGACGTCCTTGAGCAACACGCGGTTGATATCGAGATGTCCATACTCGCGCTTTCCTTCCTCGTTCATCATGCGGATGAGGTTGCCAAACCAGTCCAGCTCCTCGGCTTTCTGCTCGTCGGTATAGTCGAAACGGTCGATATACTGCTTGCGGATAACGGGCAGCGAACAGCCATAGGCACGGATAATGTCCTCCACCTGCCACATATACAACAGGTATTCGGCGATACTTTTCTTTCTTAACTCTTGTGCTACAAACATATATTTTGTGAAAATAATATTCTCATATAATCTTTCCGGGCACACGCCCCGTAGGACAGCCTAAAACTCGGGCAGATGATACAGGTTGAACACCGTGCCTATCAGCGCTATCAGCGAGAAAATGATCACCACACTGCCTATCACCTTATTAATAATAAGAATGCCATTGGTGTCAAACTTGCCGCGTATCTTGTCGATGAGCCAGGTAAGACCAAACCACCACAGCAAGGCGCCAAACACGATGCTGAGATAGCCCACGCCCATCTCAATAGGCATGTCGGGAACCACAAAGGCAAACTGCGCAAATGTGGCCATGAAGAGGAACACGATGAGCGGATTGGAGAGGGTGACGAGAAAGGCCGTCAGGCCGTTGTGGAACAATGTGCCCTGCTTGTTGCTGCTCTTGTGCATATTCTTCATCGGGTTGCTCATGAAACAATACACTCCGAAGACAAGCAGCAGCAGACTGCCCGAAATCTGAAGATAGAACTTGTTCTGGGCATTGTTGACAAAATCCATCACAAAACTCATACCCAAACCCGTGAACATGGCATACACGATGTCGCTGCAAGCAGCGCCGATGCCTGTCACAAAACCATACCAGCGCCCCTTGTTCAATGTGCGCTGAATACACAAAATACCTACTGGACCCATGGGAGCAGAGGCAATGATACCTATGACAATACCCTTGAAAATAAAATCAAGGATGTTTATCTCTATTGGAAACAATGAATTCATACGAGGTGCAAAGATACAATTTTTTAATCATACAATGCAAATTTTCCGTCTAAAAGTTTGTCCGATGCATTTTTTTTCTTATCTTTGCCATCAAATTTTAAAAATTCTAACTTATTAAAAAACATAAACAATTATGACAGAAAATGCATTGAAGCCGTATGTAATCGGCTTGGACCTTGGCGGCACCAACTCTGTTTTCGGTATCGTGGACGCACGTGGTGAAATCAAGGCTACTACAGCCATCAAGACCGGTGGCTATGACAACGTGAATGATTACGTAAAGGCAGCTGTCGAAGCACTACAACCTATTATTGAAACCGTTGGTGGTATTGAGAAAATCAAGGCTATGGGTATCGGAGCACCTAATGGCAACTTCTATAAGGGAACTATTGAGTACGCTCCCAACCTGCCCTGGGCTCACACTTGTGTAGTTCCTTTGGCAGACCTCTTCAGCAAGGCTCTTGGCGGACTCCCAGTAGCGCTTACCAATGATGCCAATGCGGCAGCACTGGGCGAAATGACTTATGGCGCAGCACGTGGACTGAAGAACTTCATCGACATCACTTTGGGTACTGGCGTAGGCTCTGGCATCGTGATTGATGGAAAGATGGTTTATGGCTGCGATGGTTTCGCAGGCGAGCTGGGCCATGTGGTTATGGTTCGTGGCAAGGAAGGCCGTAAATGCGGCTGCGGCAGAACTGGCTGTCTGGAAGCTTACTGCTCTGCAACAGGTGTGGCTCGTACTGCACGCGAATTCCTCGAGAAGAGCGATGAGCCTTCATTGCTCCGCGAAATCAAGCCAGAGGACATCACCTCTTACGATGTAAGTATTGCTGCCAGCAAGGGCGACGCCTTGGCTAAGCGCGTGTACGACTTCACTGGCAAGATGCTGGGTGAAGCTTGTGCCGACTTCGCAGCATTCGCTTCACCTGAGGCTTTCGTCTTCTTCGGCGGTCTTACCAAGGCTGGCGATCTCTTGATGAAACCTCTCAAGGAGTCATACGACAATACCGTATTGCCTATCTTCAAGGGCAAGGCTAAGTTCCTTGTGTCAACTCTCGACGGCAGCTCTGCAGCTGTTCTCGGCGCAAGCGCTGTGGGTTGGGATATGTAATTTGTCATCATCTTTACAAAAATCCTGGACTTTTTGTTTATCGTTCCAGGAATATACAGTATGCCTCCGAAGTGATTTCGGAGGCATTCTCATTTTTATCACAGATATGTATTTCGTGACAAACGACACATTGGTTTTGATAGAACTGCTGCATTGTTTTAAAGAAAATGAAGCATTGTTTTTAAAAAGAACTGCTGCATAATCGTGACAGAAATCTACATTTCAAGCACTTTTTACATGACGAAAATCAATTTTTCCTCTTATTCCGCACTTTTTTCTCAAAACCTCGCTCGTTCTTATAGCTTTTTCGTACCTTTGCACAACCAAACAAAGGTGCGGACAGGATTGTAAACAAGATAACATGACACATCACAGTCGTCCGGCACTCTCATACAATTGTATTGAACATCATTTCAAGTTAAGAATCACATTTAATTAAGAATCACAAAAGAATAAGTAAAATGAAAAAGATTTACACAGTGGCTAAATACGCCAAAAGCATCATGCTCGCAGCTGTAATGACAGCAAGCGCTTTGACTACAGTAAATGCTCAAGAAGCCGACAACACTACCTATGCTCCAGCAGAAGCCAACAGCTGGTGGAGAGGCGAAGAGGTAACAGGTGAAGAACAGCAAGTTTATGTATATAATGTTGGCGCTGGCATTTTCGTAACTACCGACAACACACCTGCTGAGAAAAATATCGACAACGCTGCACTCTGGACACTTTCTAACAACCAGTTCAGCTGTGGGAAATACCATATAAATATGCGGAGTTCTGCTGGCGCAGGAAGAGATTGGTCTACTGCTATAAACACAGACGATGCCACTACATACAACATGACAGCAGGAAGTACTACAAACAGAGGCTTTTCTTATAAATTATCTAAAACAGAAGGCTGGCTTACGTTTTTATTTACTCGCTATTTTAACGTTGACGTTGAAAAAACAAATACACAGCAGCAATAAATCAGAGCGAATACAACGACTTCCTCTTTATCTCTCCTGAACAGAAAGAGGCTTACAGTACATATTCTGCGCTCTACAAAGAAGCAAGTGAATTGACAAGCAACGAGAAAATTTCTACAAGTTTGCTCAGCCAGCTGAAAGAAGTCCTCACCTCTACAGCTACAGCCAATTACGGTACATATTCTGCAAACAAGAACACATTGCAGAACATTATCGATACGATCAAGACTTACCTCAACAGCACTCCAACAGGTATCGACAACATCAATGCCAACTCATCAGCCAAGGCTGAAGCTATTTTCAGCGTGAACGGTGTTCGCAATGCCCAGCTCAACAAGGGACTCAACATCGTGAAGATGAGCGACGGTTCTATCAAGAAGATCATGGTTAAGTAATCTTCTACTACAATACTACATACAAAAACGAAAGGCTGTGTCAAAGGGATTCTTCCCAATGACACAGCCTTTTTTGATTGAATACTTAGCCATAAAGCATATGGCTTTAACTTCTATAACTTCTTTAACTTAACTTCCCCATTCGCGAAAGCTGTTTTTACTTCTGCAGCGTGATTCCCATCAGTCCTACAACCACCTCGTTGCTCAAGGCGCGGAGAGTCAGCGAACGGAGTTTCTTCTTGGCATTGAGAGGCATGTCGAGCATCGTGGCAGCGCCACCAGGCAGAGCACACATCGCCAACTTCATATCAGGAAGATCGCCGGCAGTAGCTGCCTCCTGATAGTGAGAGTCGCGGAAAAGATGACGGCTTACAATACCTGTATTCAGACCTATGCGGTAAGGACGAACGGCAGGCATGGCAAAAGCCACAGCGTTCTCCACGAAGTCTTGCTCGATAGGACACCAGTTGACAGGTGGAACAAGCATCAGCTCGTCTGTCGTACCGTCGGTATATTCCACTCTCACCATGGCATTCTCTATGGCAAACTGCATGGGGTTGGTAGAGCCAGCCATCAGCAGATAGGCATGTGAAGCCTTGCCCGACAAAGGAATAGTGATGCTGTCGGGATAATTGTCCCACAAACTGGTATAGGCAATATTCTTGCCCTCGGCAGGTGTGCGGAACGACAAGCCTGGCAAGGTTTCGAAAGATCCGTCCTTCACCATGCTGCGCAACTTGGAGTCGTCTATCTTGGCGAGTTTCTTCGTTGAACACCAGTCGCCCATTCCCTGCGTAGGCACACAGAGTGTGGTATAAGGCGAGCGGGGTGTGAGGTATTGGTTCTTGAAGATGTCGCTCACTTCCGAATTGAAGGCAGCATCCATGTTCACCATTCTTCGCTTTCCGTCGTTCAACTGGTCGAAGTCATTGCCCACACCTGTCATCGTTCCCCATCGGTCGGCAGTCTGTTCTGCAACGGCATCAGCCAAAGTGTAAGTTTTCTTTTCCTCAACCTCATCATTGTCTACGGGCTTGATGGTTGCCAGCTCCACGTGCTGGCGCTTGTCGGCTGTCAGTTCGGTGTCTTTATATTTTCCTTCACCCATATTCTGACGTATCACAATCTGCAGCGGATGGGCGAAGTTCTGCTCTATATCGAAGATGTCCTTGTCGCCCACTCTTCTGAACGAGTAGTCCAAATAAGGCGTATGCACCGACGCGCTGTCCCATGCTGCGGGGAAACCAGGACGAATGATGCACTTGCCCTCTAAAGCATTGGGCGTGATGCCATAAAGACCTTCGATAAACGCACGCGACGAGATGCCCGTCACATCAGAGAAGTCGCGATAGCCCTCGCCTGTGGCACGGTCCATCGTCGACAACTGTCCGAAGTTGCCCGGACTGCTGCCAAGATACATGAAGTCGAGCACATTGGCTTTCAGCAGTCGGTAAGCCTCCTCCGCTCTTCCTGCCTGATAATAAGCCAGCACGGTATGCATCACCTCTGCCATCGCCACATTGTTGATACTCCATTCGTAAGGCGACCAGTCGGATGTGCTCACCGTCTGATATTCCTGTCCATCATATATATAAGGTACGCGCGGGATGTGCCTGTCCACATACTTCGTTGCCAGATAGTTCTGTTCGCCAGTTCCTGCGCCACAATCTATCGGTGTGTAGATGCTCCACAGCGCTGCGTCCTTATGAACTCGCTTCAGTCCCATGAAGTCCTGATATTCAGCCCAGTGGCCGAAATCTTTCAGCCACAGTCGGCTGTTCATGGCTTTCAGTATCCTGTCGGCTTCCTCACGATAAGGCGCTGGATTCTCGCCTATCATCTCTGCCATGCGGGCAGCCAAGAGGTTGGCACGGTAGTTATAGGCCGACGAATGGGTTACGCCACCGCTGTTGTATTGCAGCGCATCGCTTGCCCAGATACAGCAATAGGCATCGTAGAGTCCGTCGTTGTCGGGATCCCAGGTGTTCTTCTCCCAGGCGAGATGACTCTTGATGACAGGCCACATCTTGCGCATATAGTCTGTATCGGCGTCAAACTGGAAATGCCAGAGCAACTCGTCGATATACACCAGGTTCATGTCGTAATGGTGGAACTGCTTGTTGTTCTCTGGATTGCGACAGATGTAGCCATTGCTGTACATCGGCGTGCCCCATTCATAGGCGCCACGCGAGAGATTGTGCTCCTTGTCCATCACATGAGGACGGGTCACAGGGATGTCGTTCACCTGACTCTTAGCATAGGCGTCGAAATGAATGCGCTGGCGGTCGAACATACCCAAGAAATCGCCCATATAGGCTGCACGCCAGCCTGGCAGAGGCATTCTCCAGCCCACAGCGCCATGCGTCCACACTTGCCCGTTCCAGGCTCCTTCTGCAGCCATGACCATGGTTCCGCCTACAGGATTCAGATAAGCATCGGGAGTATTGAAGATGACGGAAGAAGACAAGTCGGAACGCCACTGCTCTGCTGCCTGATAACGCTTGCACATCTCTGAGTTCTTGCCTGTCGACAAGACGGTGTTGTCGACCGAGAAATACAGTTCGGCAGCGCCCTTCTGAGGCATAATGCCTGCAACGGTAGAGAGCATCTTGGGCTGGGCAGGCGCATCGAAGGCCTCAGGACCGTCGAACTTGCCGATGTCGCCGGCTCTCTTAAACTTGCTCACCCTGGTTTCGCATATCATACCCACAATTTCTATTTTCGCCTTGCCAAAATTCTCGGCAGCGAATTTCCAGACAGCACCTTCCGTCTGCGGATAAGCCAACACCGAGAGCTTCAGCACACCGCTCCCCCATCGCTTGTCCTTCATCAGATACTCACGCTTTCCAGCCTCATATCTTGCCTTGCAGTACTCTACCGAGTCGAGCTGAAAAGCCTGACCGTTGCATTTGATCACGAAACGGATATTGCGATGATTGTTCTTCTTAAAGATAGCGAATATAGGACGGTCGCTGGTTTCCAGTCGCCATTCATCCACACTGCCATAGAGGGCGCGTGTATAACGATTGTTGCCATTCACACAGCTAAAACCTCTGCCGTCGGGGTGGTAGTTGGCAGTACGCTGCATCACTCCTTGCGCTGACGAGGACAACATTCCCATCATACAAGCCGATACGACTGCGATAGTTTTTAATTTAGTTTGTTTCATGTTGGTTGATGGTTTCTTATTATTCAAGTTTTATATTTTATTCAAGCCTTGGTTAAGTCTCTTTTCTGTTGGATTTACGACTTTCTGTCTCGTCCAAACCGCATGGCTTGCCTGTGTCTCGCGTACCTATTAATATAGGCATCCCAAACTGGTGTGTACAAAGATAAGCAAAATTTCCGACAGCACAATCATACACCCCTCGCTTTTGTACGGTTTTACATCTTTATGGACGATTTCTTATGCTTTATTGAACAATTATACCTATCTTTGCAAAAGAAATAAAAACTTAAAGGCTATTATAATCGATATGATCAGACAACAACGCAAAAGACTTATTGCAACATGCCTCACCTGCGCACTGCTCACAGCAGTCAGCGCACAGGCTCAGTTCTTGCCTTCCCCCACACAGGAAGCCAAACCTGGTATAAGATGGTGGTGGATGGGATCGGCCGTCGACAAGGAGAACTTGGGATGGAATCTCGACCAATATGCCAAGGCTGGCATAGGCGCAGTGGAGATAACTCCACTCTATGGCGTACAGGGAAACGACAAGAACGACATACCTTACCTCTCGCCACGATGGATGGAGATGCTCAGATTCGTGGAAAAGAAAGACAAGGAATTGGGCATTGAAACCGATATGGCTACCGGAACAGGATGGCCTTTCGGCGGACCTTGGGTTCCACTGAGCGAGGCTGCCTGCAAGGCTGTTTTCGTCGACACCATTGTAGATGTCAAGAAGAAACTCATGGACATCAACTTCACCCTGCCCGAAAAAGAGCGCAACTTCGCCAAACTGAAAGTCATCAAGGCTTATCCTGTGGCAGGAGCCACCAAGAAGAAACGCGTCATCGCACTCTACGAGAGCCGCACCCGACAGATGGTGAAGCGTGCTGCGCCTGGAGGCGAAGGCTACGTCATCGACCATTTCGACTCTACTGCCGTAGCCCATTATCTGACACACATCGACAGCGCCTTTACGGCTTCGGGAACACCTTTTCCACATACTTTCTTCAACGACAGCTACGAAGTGTATGGCGCCAACTGGACTCCTACCCTGCTGACTGAGTTTGAAAATATGCACGGCTACAAATTGCAGGACAAGTTCCCCGAGTTCCTGGATGGCGACGCAATCGTTGTGAGCGATTATCGCGAGACCCTGGGAGAGATGCTGCTGCACAATTTCACCAAACAATGGACTGCATGGGCACACAAGCACGGAGCCATCACACGCAACCAGGCGCACGGCTCACCCGCCAACCTCATTGACTGCTATGCGGCTGTCGACATTCCTGAGATAGAAGGCTTCGGACTGACCGACTTCGGCATCAAGGGCCTGCGCAAGGATCCGGGGAAGACTCGTCCCAACTTCAGCGACCTGAGCATGCTGAAATATGCTCCTTCGGCTGCCCACATCACGGGCAAGAAATATACATCAAGCGAGACTTTCACCTGGCTCACCGAGCACTTCCGCACGTCACTGAGTCAGATGAAACCCGATATGGACCTGATGTTCTGTGCCGGCGTCAACCACATGTTCTTCCACGGCACAGCCTATTCGCCAAAGAACGATCCATGGCCAGGATGGAAATTCTATGCTTCCATTGACATGAGCCCCACCAACAGCATCTGGCGCGATGCGCCCGAACTGATGAAATATATCACCCACTGTCAAACCTATCTGCAATGGGGACAGCCCGACAACGACTTCTTGGTGTATCTGCCCGTAAGAGACATGTGGCGCACCAATACCAAGAAATGGCTCATGATGTTCGACATTCACGGCATGGCGAAGAAGGCTCCCGAGTTTATCAAGTGCATCCTCGATATCGACAAGGCCGGATTCGACTGCGACTACATCAGCGACCAATACCTGCGCTCGTGTACTTATAAGAACGGCATGATAGAGACGGCTGCCGGAACACGATATAAGGCGCTGGTCATTCCCGGCAACAACATCATGCCAAGCGACGTGATACAGCACATCTCGCAGCTGAAGGCGCAAGGAGCCAAGATTATCAAGGGCGACAACACTGAGGCGATGGCAAAGGCTGCCAACCCTGAGTTGATGAGAAAACTATATGGACTGAAGCTGATACGACGCAGCAACAAGTACGGTCATCACTACTTCATCGCCAACCTCACCGACCACGACATCAAGGCTCAAGTGGCATTGGCTACAGGAGAGAACGCTGCGCTGTGGTACAATCCGATGAACGGATCTTACCATGCTGCTGTGATAAACGAACGCGGAGAACTGGCCATCAACCTCAAAAGTGGCGAAAGCAGAATCCTCCTCAGTGCACAGAAAGAGTCGGCACCCTGGTTGCAAGACAAGAAACTGCGCCTGGCAAAGACCGAACATCAAACCATAGACAAGGGTGAAAGCATCGACCTCACCGCCAACACCTGGAAGCTCTCCTTCACTGAGGAAGCACCCAAGGTAGAGGAAACCTTCAGCCTGCAGGGACTCAAGACATGGGAGAGCCTCAGCGACAAGGCTCAGGTGACGATGGGAACTGGTGTCTACGAGACAACGTTCAAGCTGTCGAAAGAGCAAGCCAAGAAACAATGGAGCATCGACTTAGGCGACGTGCGCGAAAGTGCCCGCGTCTACATCAACGGTCATTACATAGGCTGCGCCTGGGCTGTGCCTTACATTCTCCACTGCAAGGATGCACTGTCGAAGGGCAAGAACACCATCCGCATAGAAGTGACCAACCTGCCTGCCAACCGCATTGCTGCACTCGACCGCGAAGGTGTGAAATGGCGCAAGATGAAGGAAATCAACGTCGTAGACATCAATTACAAGAAAACCACCTACGACAAGTGGGAACCTGTGCCAAGCGGACTCAACAGCACCGTCAAGCTGGTGGAAGTAAAATAAACATAAACTGAATAAACAACTCAACAAATGAAAAAACTGATCTTAACATCACTCTGTGTACTCATGGGTATGAGCTTTGCCTCAGCCCAGAAAGTTCATAGAAACGTAACAAACCTGAAAAAGGAAATCATGGAGGTGGCTCATCGCACCAACAACTATTTCATGGCAAAGTACAGCGACCCTACACTCGATACCTTTGTCAAACGAGTACGTACCAGCAACCTGTGGACACGCGCCGTGTACTACGAGGGACTCATGGCACTCTACGAGATTGACCCTCAGCAGAAATATCTCGACTATACAGATCGCTGGGCTGACTATCACAAATGGCAGGCTCGCAGCGGAGAGACCAACGACAATGCAGACAACCAGTGCTGCATGCAGGTTTACATCGACCGCTACGTACAGAGCGGAGGAAAGAAAGACTTAAGTCATGTGAAGGCAAACCTCGACCATCAGATTGCATCCAACCGTGTTTCTTACTGGACATGGATCGACGCCATACAGATGGCTATGCCTATATATGCAAAATATGCAAAAGTCAGCGGCGAGAAAAAGTATCTCGACTATGCCATGAACTCCTACAAGTGGACACGCGACACACTGGCAGGCGGACTGTTCAACGAGAAGGAAGGTTTGTGGTGGAGAGACAAGGACTACGTTCCTCCCTACAAGGAGAAAGACGGCAGCAACTGTTACTGGAGCCGTGGCAATGGCTGGGTTTACGCAGCCTTGGTTCGTGTGATGGAGACATTGCCTGACAACGACAAGAACTACCAGTATCTGAAGAAAGACTTCATCAACATGAGCAAAGCTCTGCTGAAATGCCAGCGCGAGGATGGATACTGGAATGTAAGCCTCGTTTGCCCTGCCAACTATGGCGGCCCTGAAATGACGGGTACAGGTCTCTTCCTCTACGGCATGGCATGGGGCGTGAGACAGGGCATTCTGCCTGCTGCCACTTATCAGAAAGCTATGGACAAGGCATGGAAGGCGCTGGCTGCATCGGTTCATGAAGATGGTTTCATCGGTTACAACCAGGGCACTGGCAAGGACCCATCGGCTGGACAGCCTGTCACCTATACGTCTGTTCCCGATTTCGAGGACTACGGCACAGGATGCCTCCTGTTGGGTGCTGCTGAATACTACAAACTTTTAAAGGTAAAAAGGTAAAAAAGTAAAAAGGTAAGAAAGTAAAAAAGGTAAAATACATGAGAGTATATCTATATGTATTGGCTTGCTTGGTGGCGCTCATGCCACTGAGCGCCAATGCTTCCAAGAAGCAGAAGAAGGCAAGGAAGGCTAAGACAGAGCTCTGGCCCGACGGCACGAAGATGGACACTTGGTTCCTGCAGGCCCAAAAAGTGAATACAGACACCTTGGGCAAACAGTATGTCATCACCGATTACGGAGTTAAGAATGACAGTACTTTGTTGCAGACCAGCGCCATACAGGGTGTCATCGACCTCGCCTCAAAGAATGGAGGAGGCGTCGTCGTCATACCGGAAGGCACTTTCCTCAGTGGTGCCCTCTTCTTCCGTCCCAAGACTCATCTGCTCCTATCCGAAGGAGGCAAGTTGAAGGCAAGCGACCGCATCGTCAACTTCCCCATACTCACGACACGCATCGAAGGCGAGACCTGTAAATACTTCTCCGCCTTCATCAATGCCGACCACTGCGATGGCTTCACCATTGCCGGAAAGGGAACCATCGACGGAAATGGCAAACATTATTGGGAAGAGTTCTGGATTCGACGTCAGTGGAACAGCCGCTGCACCAACAAGGATGCACAGCGTCCAAGACTCGTATACATCAGCAATTCCTCGAACGTGACTCTTCAGGACGTGCATTTGCAGAACAGCGCTTTCTGGACCAATCACATCTATCGCTGCGACCATGTGCGGTTTCTCGACTGCTACATCTTCGCTCCTACTCAGGGATTAAGGGCTCCCAGCAGCGATGCCATTGATATAGATGTTTGTCATGATGTGCTGGTGGAAGGCTGTTACATGAGTGTCAACGATGATGCTATTGCCATCAAGGGAGGAAAAGGCACATGGGCAGACCAGTCACCCGAGAACGGACCGGTGTACAATGTCTTGATACAGCGTTGCAACTACGGCAAGGTTCATGGATGCCTCACCTTAGGAAGCGAGAGCGTGAGCGACCGCAACATCGTGCTTCGCGACATCACCGTAAAGAATGCCAAGCGCGTGTTATGGCTCAAACTGCGTCCCGACACACCGCAACATTACGAGTATGTCACAGTCGACAATATCAGCGGAACCACAGGAAGTTTCCTTACCATTCGTCCATGGACTCAGTTCTTCAAGCCTGGCGACAGAGAGGACATGCCTCTGAGCCAATGCAACAACATCACGATGAAGAACATCCGCATGGACTGCGACAACTTCTTCGATGTGGGCACAAGCGACAAGTATCACCTCTCCCACTTCACCTTCGAAAACATATCCTGTACCGACAAGAAAATGGCATTTTCTGCAGATATAATAGAAAACACAATCTGCAAAAATGTCAATATCAGCAAAAAGGAATAAAAGAAAAGGCTATAAAGACAACATAATAAGGGTGCCGATCGTGTCATATATCAACACGTTTGGCACCCTTATTATATAGGTGGCATTCCACTAAGCATTTACATCTCCAACCAGTTCTTGACGATTGTTTTTCCCTGGGGTGTCAATACACTCTCGGGATGGAACTGGATGCCATGAATGTCATAGTTCTTGTGGCATAATCCCATGATACAGCCATCATCGCTCACGGCTGTGACATCCAGACAATCGGGGAAACCGCTGCGGTCAACCACCCACGAGTGATAACGCCCTATCTCTATACGCTTCTCCATACCGGCAAAGATAGGGTCGTTACCAAACTGGGTGCAAGGTGTTGCCACACCATGATAAACCTCCGACAGATTGGTGAGTTTGGCACCAAAAGCCTCGCCTATAGCCTGATGCCCTAAGCAGACTCCCAACATGGGCTTTCTGCCTGCATAGGTCTTGATGACATCCATCAGCAGGCCTGCCTCTGAAGGAATGCCAGGGCCAGGACTCAATATGATCTTGTCGAACCGGTCGAGTTCACGCAACTGAAACTGGTCGTTGCGGTAAACGGTTACATCGGCTCCCAATTCCTTTACCAGATGGGCAAGATTGTAGGTAAAGGAGTCATAATTATCTATGATTACTATTTTCATCTTTATAATGTTTAATGTGTAGTGTTTACTTGAAGCATTTGAATTCTTCACACTTCATTCTTCACTCTTCTATAGCTCTTCTGCAATATGAATTGCCTTGGTCAAGGCTCCCAGTTTGTTGTTGCATTCTTCCAACTCATACTGGTCGTTGCTCTTTGCCACGACACCACTTCCTGCCTGGAACCACAGTTCACCGTTACGGCTGATAAAGGTTCTGATGACAATAGCCTGGTTCAAGTCGCCATTGAGTCCGATGAAACCGATGCAACCGCCATAGGCACCTCGGTTGTGCGGCTCCAGCTCTGAGATAATCTGCATGGCTCTCACCTTGGGCGCTCCACTCAATGTTCCAGCCGGGAAGGTATCGATAAAAGCCTTGATATGATCGGCCTGCTCATCAAACGTGCCGCTCACTCTGCTCACCAAATGAATCACATGGCTATAGAACTGCATGTCCTTATAGAAATCAACCTTTACTCCATGACAGTTGCGGCTCAAGTCGTTGCGTGCCAAGTCCACCAACATCACATGCTCGGCATTTTCCTTGGGATCGTTGCGCAGGAACTCTGCAGCCTTGCGGTCTTGCTCCATGTTGCCTGTACGCTTGGTGGTTCCTGCTATTGGGTCGATGAAAGCATTGTCACCGACAATGCGGTTGTGGGTCTCGGGCGATGAGCCGAAGATGCGGAAACCGCCAAAGTCGAAGTAGAAAAGATAAGGCGACGGATTAATGCTGCGAAGGGCTCGATAGAGTTTGAAGTCATCGCCCTCATATTTCTGCACAAACCTGCGGCTTACCACAATCTGGAACACATCGCCTCTCAGACAATGCTGTATGCAACGGCGGATATTGGCCTTATGCTCCTCATCGGTAAGGGTGGAAGTAGTCTCGCCTACAGGATGGAAATCGTAAGGTTTCACATTGGCCTTGTTGATGGCTTTCATGAGCGCATCGAGCTCTGCCTCCTCACCGAGGGTGATGAGTTGCATGGTGTTGTTGAAATGGTCGAAGACGATGATATTCTTATACATAATATAATATATATCAGGTGCATCGTTCTTCTCCATCGTCGTATCCTTCACGGGAATGTTCTCGAAGTAGCGCACGGCATTAAAGGTTGTGAAACCATACAGACCGCAACACTCACTGCCCTCCCCCTCTACATGGAAAGCCTGGATAAAGTCATTGAAGGCTTTCGAGATGGCGAGTTTGCATTTTTCTCCTTTGCCCTCACCGAAGGCGGGCAACTCTTTTTCCTCCACTCTTCCGTCGGGATAGGTGGATGTCACCACTCCATGTCCTACGGCAATGCTTGCTATGGGGTGCACACCGATGAAGGAACGCGAGTTCTCTGTACCATGATAGTCGGAACTCTCCATCAACGCCGACTGTGGATAAATATCTCGTAATCGCATATAGACTCCCACCGGTGTATAGAGGTCAGCAAGAATCTTACGTGTTTGGGTCGTATAATTAAAAGTTGCCATATTCTCCTGCCATTTCTTTATGAGACAAATAAGTTTCAACATCCTTGTCACCTCGACCGCTCACTGTCAGGACAACGACATCGTCTTTCTTGAACTTCATTTTCTTCAGCGCTGCCACAGCATGAGCACTCTCTATGGCTGGGATGATTCCCTCCATACGTGTCAACTCATAACCGGCATAGATAGCCTCGTCATCCTTAATGGCAAGCACATGACTGCGACCACGGGTTGCCAAGTCGGCATGCATGGGTCCGATACCAGGATAGTCAAGACCTGCGCTGATGGTAAAAGCTTCCTCTATCTGTCCGTCCTCGGTCTGCATAACGAGTGTTCTCGCTCCATGGATAATACCTTCTGTTCCGCAATGCATGGTGGCTGCTGTATAGTTGGTATCGATTCCATGTCCTGCTGCCTCGGCAAGATAAATCTGAAAGCGCTCATCATCAATATAATGATAAATGGTACCTGCCGCATTGCTGCCTCCGCCCACACAGGCGATGAGGTAATCGGGATAATCGCGACCCACCTTTTCCTGCAACTGCCATTTCAGTTCCTCGGAGATGACACTCTGCATCTTTGCCACAATGTCTGGATAAGGATGAGGACCCATGGTGCTACCTACGATATAGAAAGTATCTTGTGGATGACAGCACCAGTCACGTATAGCCTCCGAACAGGCATCACTCAAGGTCATGTTGCCCGTGCGCACAGGATTCACCTTGGCACCCAACATCTTCATACGCTCCACATTGGTGTGCTGACGTTCCACATCTGTAGCACCCATAAAGATTTCGCACTTCATATCCATCAAGGCACAGACGGTGGCTGTTGCCACACCATGCTGACCGGCTCCTGTCTCGGCGATAATACGGGTCTTGCCCATCTTCTTTGCCATCAGAATCTGGCCGATGGTATTGTTGATCTTGTGTGCTCCCGTATGGTTCAGGTCCTCACGCTTCAGATAGAGCTGGCAACCATATTTCTCGCTCATGCGTTTGGCATAATAGAGAGGTGAAGGACGACCAACATAGTCTCTGAGCAACTGATGATATTCTTTCTTGAACTCCTCGCTCTCAATGATAGGCTTGTAGGCCTGCTGCAGTTCTGTCACACATTTATATAATATCTCTGGCACGTATGCGCCACCGAATTTTCCAAAAAATCCTTTATCGTCAACTTGATACATCGTGAGTTAAATGTTAAATGTTAAATATTAAATTAGACTTTCACCCTTGTGCCACAAACGAAAAAGATGAATTCTTCACTCTTCGTTCTTCACTCTTCACTTATTTTTTCAGTGCCTCAAAGAGTTCATCGAGAGCCTTGTCTGGATCGAGTGTCTCATTGAGCAAGGTAACAAACTTGCTTCCAATGATGGCTCCCGCAGCATTGTCCTGGGCACTGGTGAGAGTCTGCTTGTTGCTGATACCGAAACCTATCATTCGGGGATTGCGAAGTTTCATACCGTTGATATGGTTGAAGTAAGCAAGTTTGGCATCTCCGAAACTGCTTTGAGCGCCAGTGATACTTGCCGAACTGACCATATAGATAAAACCGTCGGTATGCTCGTCGATAAAGCGGATTCGCTCCTCGCTGGTTTCTGGAGTTATCATCATGATGACACGAATGTCATACTTGTCGGCTATAGGTTTCACCACCTTGAGATAGTCGTCGAAAGGCAGGTCGGGAATAATGGTTCCACTCACTCCAGCCTCAACACATTCTTTGAAAAAAGCCTCGATGCCAAAGTGCATGATTGGGTTGAGATAGCCCATCAGTACAAGAGGAAGGCTTACTTCGCCCTTGATGGCTTTCAGTTGTCCGAAGAGAGTCTTCACGGTCATACCGTTCTTCAGAGCCCGCGTTCCGGCACTCTGAATGACTGGTCCGTCGGCCAAAGGGTCACTGAAAGGTATGCCCACCTCTATCATATCGATGCCATGACGTTCCATTGCCTTGATGACATCACCCGTGCCTTCGAGAGTGGGACAACCGGCACAGAAATACAAGCTCAGCAGCTTGCGGTCTTTACGACTTTCAAATAGTTGATTTATCTTGTTCATTGTTTGTTTTATTTACTTTTTTACCTTTCTAAAGCAAGAGGGCTCTTTTTACTTTTTTACCTTTTTACTTTTTTACCTTTACAAGGAATTGCTTGAGTTTCTCTACATCTTTGAGTGCTGGCTCAATCTCGAACTTCGAGTTGAGGTCGATGCCTATGCACTTGGGATGATGAAAGTTCTTGATACGCTCTGCATCATCGGGTCCGATGCCACCACTCAGTAGGAATGGCACATCGCCATCATAAGCCTGCAGGACTTGCCAATCAAACTGCTCACCACTTCCACCCACAGTCTTACATTTGGTGTCGAAGAGGAAGAGGTCGGCAGCTCCTACATATTCCTTATATTTTTTAATGTCTTCGGCCGAACTTACACTGATGGCCTTGATTATCTTGATTTTGGGTTTGATATCGGGGTCAATAGTGGCACGCAGGTTCTCCAATGTCTCGCGTGGTTCGTTGCCGTGCAACTGAATATAGTCGAGTTTGTAATTATAGACTCTTGTCACTATATTCTGAGGCATATCGTCTACAAAGACACCCACCCTGAGTGGTGTCTTTCCCATGTCGGGTGCATAGTCGGGAATAATGCCAGCCCCACTGCTGAACTGCTGCACATATCGGGGTGACGGAGGATAGAAAATCAGTCCTATCATGTCGACTCCCAGTGCAGAAATATCGCGAATGTTGTCGGCATCGCGCATGCCACATACCTTTATAATCATGATGCTTTAAAGACGGTTCTACTTTTAAAATTACAAATTGGCTATAAACTCATTCAGGGCTATGCCCGGGTCGGCCTGTTTCATAAACTGCTCTCCCATCAGGAAGCCTCTGAAACCGCCTTCCTCACGAAGTCTTCTGACAACTTCCGGATTGGAGATACCGCTTTCGCTCACTCTGCATACATCCTTGGGCAACTGTTCTGCCAGGCGGAAACTGTTCTCCACATCCGTAACGAAAGTTCCGAGGTTGCGGTTGTTGATGCCATACATATCGGGGGCCAACTCAGCATATTCGAAGTCCTGGGCGTTATGCATCTCCAACAAGACTTCCAGTCCCAACTGATGCGCCATATTCAGAAGATCTTTACATTCCTGCTTTGTCAGACAGGCTGCAATCAGAAGCACAGCCGAAGCACCACAATAGCGGGCTTGCAAAAGCTGATATTCCTCTACGACAAAGTTCTTATATAATATAGGTAAGGTAACACCCACATGGCGGGCCTCCTGTATATATTCGTCGTAGCCTCCGAAATAGTCGATATCGGTAAGAATACTCAATGCCGAAGCTCCATTCTGCTGATAGCCCAAAGGAATAACGCTCGCCTTGCCTTCTTTCTTGATCCATCCCTTGCTGGGCGACTTGCGCTTGAACTCGGCAATAATACCTGTGGATGATGACATCAAGGCGTCACGCATGCTGCCTCCTGGGGTAAGTCCCTCGTCAGCCTTTATCTTCCTGTCGGTCAGCGTTACCATCTGGCGTGGAGATATGAAGCGCTTGCGCTGCTCCATCTCTATTCGCTTATGAGCTACGATTTCTTCTAATATATCAGCCATGTTCTACTTTTTTTTACCTTTTTACTTTTTTACCTTTTTACTTTTTTACCTTTAACTATTCAGTTCCACAAATTTCTTGAAGGTGGCAAGTGCCTTGCCCGAGTCTATACTCTCGCGTGCTATTTCCACACACTCCTCAATGCTCTTCTTGCCGTTCTCCATCACCTGGATACCAAAGGCTGCATTTGCCAAAACGATATTCTTCTGGGCAGGAAGTGCTCGGTTTTCAAGTACGGCATCAAAGATGTCCTTTGCCTCCTCTTCGGTAGCTCCACCTCTCACCTCTTCCGGTTTGGCTGTCTCGAAACCTAAGTCTTGAGGTTTGAAGATGCGCTCATAGTCGTTGGTTGTTACCTTGAAGTCACTGGTCAGCGAAATCTCATCATATCCATCTATACTGTTGACGATGCCATAGTCGATGCCAATCTTCTGATATACCTGGTTATAGAGGCGCATCTGGTCGAGATTGGCAACTCCGAGCAACTGACACGAAGGCTGGCTGGGGTTGACCAAAGGACCTAAGAGATTGAAGACGGTAGGAAACTGCAAGGCCTTGCGAATAGGACCGACAAACTTCATCGCCTTGGCAAACAACTGTGCATGAAGGTACACGATACCAGCCTCATTGATGGAGCGGTTGAGTTTGTCGAGATCGTCAGTGAAATGTACGCCATGATTCAGAATCACATTGGAAGCTCCACTCACCGATGTGGCAGCATAGTTTCCATGTTTGGCCACCCTATATCCGGCTCCTGCTATGACGAAGCACGAGGTGGTAGAAATATTGAATGTATTCTTACGGTCGCCTCCCGTTCCTACTACGTCTATATATCTGTCGCAGTCGAGGATGGCAGGAACTCCTGTCGCCAGGATTCCGTCACGAAAGCCCAACAACTCGTCCACAGTCACACCACGCATCTGCAAGCCTGTAAGCAAGGCTGTGATCTGTTCTTCGGGGAACTCACTCTTTGTGATGCCAACGATGATGTTCTTGGTTTCCTCTCGGGAAAGTTCCTCATGATTCAACATTCTGTTCAAAATGTCCTTCATTTCCATAAGTTTTGTCTCCTATATTTTTTGTTGTTATCTTCGTTCAAACCCTCCTTCTACCTGTAACAGACCTTAAAGAAAAAAGACCTGTCGCAAGTTACGGCAGGCCTTTTCTATCTCTCTTAGGATTTTCATATCCACACACGGCTTATCGACTCACGACTGTTTCAATCTTGAGATACGCCACCACCATGCTGTTGAAGATACGAATGTTGTCATTTGCTTATTATTTATGAATAATATTGTTTCGTTATTGTTTCGTTATTGTTTCGATTGCAAATTTACACTTTTTCTTTCAATCTACAAACTTTTTGTCGATAAAAATTGCAATTTCGATTATTTTTTATCACTTTCTGCTCTATTCCATCCCTCTTTCCGTCCCTATACCTTATTATATATACTCAACTTTCGCAAATAGGGTAACAAGAGAAGGTTTATCAAAAAAATCCTATCAATTCGCTTACTTTTTTTGTTAATTCTGCTACAAATCGATATTTTTTCCTTTATTATGGTTGTTTTTTCATTTTTTATACGTAACTTTGCGCCGTTAAAAAAATTAACGTACAGAATAAAACGAAAAGAAAAAACATTTATTATGAGATTATCCACATTGGTATTGGCTGCCAGCATCTGCTTTGCCCCCCCATCACTGAACACCCAAGCCAAGAGCAAGAAAAAGAGCCTTAACTTGCTGACTGCTAAGTCTGATTCCACTAAAACAGACTATGCTAAAGTCACCAAGGGCGGAAAGAAAGATACAGGTTTGTTTACTGTCATCTACAATAGCAAAAGCGGCAAGCTGTATTTTGAATTGCCCGACTCTGCATTCAGTCACCAGTATATCCTTGCCAACAGAATGGCAGCCACCAGCGACACACAGGATTTTGTGGCTGGACAGATGATTAACACTCCTTTGCTCATACAATTTTCTAAAGATGAGCGCAATGTTTACATCAATCTCATACAGAGCAACAATGTCGTAGACAAAAACGACCCTATCGCAGCCTCTTTCGACAAGAATTTCTTGAATCCTCGTATGAAAGGTTTCAAGATTGCTGCACGCAATAATGGCAATGTCGTTATTGACGTGACTTCTTTCTTCGGTACCAACGAGGCTTACATCTCTCCACTGAAAGAAGTTTCTGTTTTTTCTAAACTCTTCGGCGATGCCAATGCCATCAAGGGTACTTTCTCTGCCGATGCTTCCAGCATCGACTTCGTGAAGACTTTCCCTAAGAACATCGAGATAGAGAGCACCCTGTCGTTCAACACCACAGGTATGATCAAGAAGCCTTACTCTGTGAAGGTTCACCGTTCACTCTTTGTCCTGCCCGAGGATCCTATGCCTATGAGATACCAGGACAACCGAGTGGGTTTCTTCAATAACAACAAGAACATATACAGTTCTTCCAAGGACAAGGTGGAGAGCAAGACCTACATCAACAGATGGCGCCTGCAACCCAAGCCCGAGGATATGGACAAGTACTTTGCCGGCGAACTGGTGGAGCCACAGAAACCTATCGTGTTCTATGTCGACTCTGCCTTCCCTGAGAAGTGGAGAGAAACCATCAAGACGGGTATAGAAGACTGGAACCAGGCTTTCGAGCAGGCAGGTTTCAAGAATGCCATCATTGCTAAAGACTATCCCAAGAACGATCCAGACTTCGATCCAGACGATATGCGCTACAACTGCTTCAAGTATGCAGTTACATCTACCGCCAATGCCATGGGTCCAAGTCATAAAGACCCTCGTACCGGCGAGATTCTCACTGCCGACGTCATCTGGTATCACAACATCGTATCGCTGTTGCACAACTGGCGATTTATCCAGACTGCAGCTGTAGACAAGCGAGTTCGCAAGAACACCTTCGATGATGATGTGATGCGCGAGTCGATCCGTTATGCAGCAGCCCACGAGATTGGTCATACCCTGGGTCTGATGCACAACATGGGTGCCAGCTATGCTTTCGACGTTGAGCAGCTGAGAGATCCTAAGTTCACACAGCAGTATGGCACCACACCAAGTATCATGGACTATGCCCGCAACAACTACATCGCCCAGCCTGGCGATTTGGAGAAAGGCGTGCGTCTTACTCCTCCTGTTATCGGTGTATACGACAAGTATGCCATCAACTGGGGTTACAGAATCATCAAGGGCGCCAATACTCCTGAGGAGGAAGTGGCTACTCTTAACAAATGGATTGCCGAAAAAGCCAACGATAAGAAATTCCAGTTTGGCGCTCAGCAGGTTTTAGGTACTGTAGACCCAACCGACCTGACCGAGGACCTTGGAAACGACCATATCAAAGCCAGCAACTATGGTATCAGCAACATGAAGATTCTGATGAAGAACTTCGAGAACTGGACCATGGAGAAGGGCGAGAGATACGACGACTTGGAGGAACTCTATCGTGAGGTTACCAAGCAGTACACCCGCTACATCAACCATGTGGCATCTTATATCGGTGGCATCGAATATACTGAGATCAGACAGGGCGACGGTCAGGCTCAGAGCATGAACTACATCAACAAGGCACGTCAGAAGGAAGCCCTCACATGGCTGCTTGCACAGATGCGCAGTTTCGACAGTTGGCTCTCACCTCATGCCCTGCTGAACAAGATGGAACTGAGTTTGGATGTCAACAAGAACATCTGCAAGCGCACCATTTCTTCACTGTTCAACCCCACAGCACTCTATCGCATCAAGGAAGGTGGAATGGTAAATGCCAACGCCAACTACACCATCGAAGGTTATATGAACGACCTGACCAACATGATCTTCAAGGCTCCTGTGGGTGGCAAGCTTTCTTATGCCGAGCAGGCTCTGCAGTCTAATGCCATCAATCTGATGATGCAGCGCACTGGCTTGCAGCCCGAGACAGGCAAGAAGACCAGGGGTCTCACCGACGACCAGTTGTGGCAGAACGACCTCGAGATGTCGCAGCAGATTTGCAATGCCAACGATATGACCGACAGCTTTGTACGTATCAATTATGGTGGCAGCATGCTCAGCGATGCTGAGACTGGTGCCCTGATGACAGGAAGCCTGCAGCGTGTACTCAACAAGTATCGTGCTTATCGTGCTACCGCTACTGGCAGCACCCGCGACTTCTACTCTTATCAGATTCTTCTCATGGAGAAGTTGCTGAACAATAAGTAACTCTACTTTCGCAAGTTCAGAAGTTTAAAGGAGTTAAAGAAGATACCGCTTCGCTCAGAAGTTAAAGCCAACAGTCTTTTTGGAAGCATACTCAGCAGTAAAGCTGTTGTCTTAACTCCTTTAACTCCTTAACTCCTTTAACTCCCCGAATTCCTCAAAAAGAATTCTCCCCGAATTCTCCCCAGAACAAGTTATATTTTTGAAAATAAATATTTTTATGAGAGAGAACAAAACACTGCACTACTACATGAAGTGGGCACTCATGCTTACTTTCATGTGGGTATGTCAATTTGCAAACGCCCAGGACTTCGTCAAGGGTAAGGTGATCGACCAGGCTGGTGAGCCTGTCACTGGTGCCTATGTAAGGTGGAAAGACACCAAGATTGGTGCCAGCACCGATGTGGATGGCAACTTCTCCATCCCTGCCCATCAGGGTAAGTTGGTCATTTCTTTCCTTGGCTACAAGACCAAGGAGGTAAGCGCTCAGTCTGGCAAACAGATAGAAGTGAAACTGGAAGAAGACGCCCAGCATCTCGACGAGTTTGTCGTAATAGGTTATGGTCTTCAGAAGAAATCGTCTATCACAGGTTCTATTGAGACCATCAAGGCTGACGACTTGCTCATGATGCCTACCGCCAACCTCGACAATGCGCTTACCGGACAGGTGGCTGGTCTGCAGGTCATGGCTTCTACGGGTGACCCAAGTACTGCCAAGGAAGCTGCCCTTCATATCCGTGGTATCAACTCATCACCATTGCTCGTCATCGATGGTGTACCAAGATTCGGTACGACCACTTCTGATGGTGAGACTCGTCTTTCTGACCTCAACCCCGATGATATCGAAAGCATCACCGTATTGAAAGACGCTGCAGCTGCTGCCGTATATGGTGCACGTGCCGCTAATGGTGTTATCCTCGTACAGACCAAGCGTGCTGAGGGCAACCAGAAGTTGCGCATCAACTATCGTGGTCAGTACAACCTCCAGGAAGCTACCAAACTGCCTGAGTTCCTCGATGCCTACGAGTTTGCCAAGCTTCGCAACCAGGCTATTGCCAATTCACCTTCCAGCCCCCTGGCTCCTTATACAGAGGAGCAGTTGGAAGAGATTCGCACTCACTCCAACCCCAACGTCTATGGCGACAGCAACCTCTTAGACTATCTCGACAAGACGGGCTACTCTACCACACATGCTGTATCTGCAAGTGGTGGCAACTCTTACGTAAAATACTATCTCTCGTTAGGCTATGCCAACTCCAAGGGTCTCTATAGTGGTGTAGGCCGCGACCGTATCAACTACTCCATGAAGTTGGATGCCACCCTCACCAAGGGTCTCGTTTTGTCTGTCGACTATACAGGCGCCAACTCTAACGCCAAGAACAGCAGCTATACAACCCTCGATGCTGCATACAGCTATTCTCCCCTCCAGGTATACGAGTTTACCAATGGCGAGTTGGCAAGTATCGATGGTAGCAACCCACTCATCAACCTTCGTGGCTTGGGCGGATACATCAAAGATCTGTCAAGAATGGGTACAGTAAATGTCAACCTGCGATGGGACATCCCTTGGGTAAAGGGTCTGAATGCCTATGTACGTGGAACCTTCGATGACAACCATCGTATCGAGAAAAAGTACAGCACACCTGTAACTCTCTACACCTACGATGCCAATACCGGAGACTTTGCCATCGACCAGAATACGGTTTACCCGAAGGCTAAGACAACCTTAGAACAGACCGACCGCTTCTATAAGAGTCAGCTCTACGAGGCGGGTATCAACTACAACAACACCTTTGCGGCAAAGCATACCGTAGGTGCCACACTGGTCATGAACTATCAGCGACTCAACAATCAGTATATGATAGGCAAGAACCTCGACAAGACTTCTGTGCCCGAGACCATGGGTGTGGCCAAGAGCTCAACTCTCTCTGGTAATGAGACGATCAACGAGCGTGCCTCTACCATCGGCCGTCTCAACTACAGCTACGCCAACAAGTACTTTGCTGAGTTCAGTTTCCGTGTCGACGGTTCTACCAACTTCTCACCCTCCAACCGCTGGGGTTTCTTCCCATCATTCTCTGGTTCATGGGTTGTCTCTAATGAGGAATTCTTCAAAGCCTGGAAGCAGGGCGTTATCTCCAACCTCAAGCTGAGAGCCTCTACTGGATGGTTGGGTAATGACGGTTTGGTGGGAGCATACTCATATCTGAAGAACTACACCGAGTCTGCCAACTATGGTTACAGCTTCGGCAGCAAGGGTTCTGCCTCAAGCGTTTACCGTCCTGGATTCACACTCATGACCTATCCTAACACCAATCTGTCATGGGGAAAGACCCACGACTATAACTTCGGTTTGGACATGGGCTTCTGGAACGGACGCATCGGTGTGTCTTTCGATTACTTCGTACGTTACGAGACCGACAAGATCACATCGGCACCCGACTATCTCTTCCCTCCTTCGACAGGTACCGACGGTGCTTATCCTTCTGAGAACTTCAACAAGTTGAAGGCATGGGGCTGGGACTTCACCATCAGCCACAAGAACACCATCGGCAAGTTCAAGTACAACATGTCAATCAACCTGTCAAAGAGCAACGACAAATACCTCGACTTCGGCGACGAGAGCAGTCAGCTGCCCAACCTTCGCCGTAAGGGAACCAGCAGCATGGTATGGCAGATGTATCAGGCAGCAGGTCTGTTCCAGAGTCAGGAAGAAATCGACAACTGGCCACTCGACCAGGACGGACAGGGTAATGCAACCATCGCTCCTGGTGACATCAAATACATCGACCAGAACGAGGATGGTGTTCTCGACTCTCATGACTATATTTACGTCAAGAACTCTTCACAACCCGACATGGACTTCAGCTTCCGTTTCGGAATGCAATACAAGGGTTTCTTCCTCAATGCCATCTTCCAGGGCGAGTCTGGATACAAGCAGAACATTACCGACTACTATACATTGGAGAACGGTACCCTGCCTAAGTATCAGAAGTATCACCTTACCGACAGTTGGTCAGAGAGCAATCCTTCTGGCAAATATCCACGCGTGAAGATTGCCACATCCAACGACAACAACCGCAAGAAGTCTACATTCTGGATTGAGGATTGTAATTTCGTGCGCCTCAAGTTGCTGAACCTCGGTTACAACTTCCCAGGCAGCATCGTCAAGAAGATGAGCCTTTCTTCGCTCAGCATCGCTTTGCAGGCAAGCAACCTCTTCACCATCAGCAGTCTGAAGAGCATGGACCCAGAGTCACTCCGTGGCTACCCTATCCAGCGCTCTTACGGTGTAACTCTCAACTTAGGTTTCTAACGAGCCCACATTATTATATATATATAGAACACTGAAAGTATGAAAATACAATTCAATAGAATCATAACCATCATTACACTCGCAGCCACCACCGGTGTGCTGACGAGTTGCGACAGCCTGTTCAGGGATGCTCCTCTCGACAAGATTTCCGAGAAGTCGGTATGGAGTAATCCTCAGCTTCTCGACGAATACGAGAACTCTTGGTACAGATGCATGAGCAATGGCTTCAGCACTTATGTTCCCAGCATTTCGCTGGTAAAGAGCAAATCAAGATATTATATGCCTTGGTTTGGCGACCAGATCAGCGTAGGTAAGAGTTCTTACTACAACGCCGGCTATGGCGACTTACTGAAAGGCAACAGCCAAGAGATTACCAAATGGGCTGCCAATGTATGGAGCAACTACTTCACTCAGATTCAGTCTATCAACACCTTGCTGGAAAATTTAGGTAATATCAGCAATGGCGACCAGAAGAACCGCATCATCGGTGAGGCGCACTTCATGCGAGGCTATTACTATTATATGCTGTGGAGAATGTTTGGCGGTGTAACCCTCATCGACCACACTTATAATCCACTCATCAAAGAAGAGAAGTTCCCACGTGCAAGCTATCAGCAGATGGTAGACTTCATCGTGTCTGAGGCCGACGAGGCTGCCAAATATTTGCCTCAGGCTCATGCCACTACCGAAACAGGACGTGCCACCAAGGGTGCTGCTCTCATGCTCAAGGCGAAGACTTACCTCTGGGCTGCCAGTAAGGTATTCCAAAACAAGGGTGAGGAACTAACCTACTTAGGTTTTGCCGACGACCAGTCACACGTCATGCTGGAGAAAGCCAAGAAGGCTTACGAAGACCTCTTCGCTCTGAACCAGTATAGCCTCATCCCTATCTCTGCCACCACACAGGACGATATTCGCGATGCTTATCGCAAGATCTTCCTCACCAAGAACTCACAGGAGTCTATCTTCGAGGTACAGCATTCTGATGATGGCGACTTTGCCAACAAGTTTGGTCATAAGCTCGACAGAGACGCGGCCTCTCCTTTCTTTACAGGTACGACAGCAGCCTACACTCCTTCCCAGAACCATGTGGACGAGTATGGCATGCAGCCTGGCAAGACCTACGATGCACAGCACCCCTACGACAACAGAGACTATCGTTTCTATGCCAACATCCTGTATGATGGATGTACCTACCGCAACCACGTGATGGACATTCATTATACAAACCGTACTGCCGGTGTCGACCTTACACCTTATGGTACTTCTACGTCGGCTGCCGTAACCTTGACTGGTTATTACATGGGCAAGTTTGTTGATCCAAGCCAGACTATCGACAACAACGATACTTATGCCAGCAAGCAGAACTACATCATCTGGCGATTTGCAGAGGCACTGCTCGACTACGCAGAGGTTTGCTACGACTTAGGAAACACAGACTTGGCAAAGGAGTATGTCAACAAGACCCGTCAGCGTGTTCACATGCCCGATATCGAGAATCCGACACTCGACGACATCAAGAACGAGCGTCGTGTGGAAATGGCTTTCGAGGAAACCACCTACTGGGATCTCTTCAGATGGGGTGTGGCAGAGCAGAAGATGAACGGCGAGACCAATCCTCTGAAGGGTATGCGTGTCGATGTAACTGTGGTAAACAACGAGGTGGTAAACACCAAGTACACCATCAGCAACGTAAACCGTTTCCCTAAACGTGTGAGAGTCTTCGACAAGAAACAATACTATCTGCCCATTCCTTGGAGCGAGATTAAGTATCACGGCATTGCCCAGAACCCAGACTGGACAGAACAATAAAAAGAGCACTATTCATATATAGCTGTAATAAAACACTCAATACAAACAACGGATAAAAGAGGGTGTGTCATAAGTCTGTGACGCACCCTTTTTTA
>ULPU01069687.1_pt1 | contig 26427 bp, 19 predicted proteins | sample 1953821 | NCBI WGS metagenome assembly ULPU01 (sample SAMEA4835637, study PRJEB28245) | human gut metagenome | biome: gut microbiome; material: fecal sample | place: Denmark | collected 2008
TTTTTCGCCAGGCCTTTTTTCAAAAAGGCCGCGCCGGTTACTGGACATCCTTATAAATATCGGCCAGGTTCAGCAGAATCTCGGTTGCCTTATCCATAGCCTCTACCGTGATGCCTTCGCACGGGCCATGGTAGTTAAAGCCGCCGGTGCCAAGGTTCGGGCAGGGCAGGCCCATGTAAGACAGGGTCGCGCCGTCCGTGCCGCCGCGAATGGGCGTTTCCAGCGGCTCCAGGCCAGCCTTGCGGATGGCGGCGCGGGCATTTTCCACCAGATGGAAATGCGGCTTGATCTTTTCCAGCATGCTGAAATAGCTGTCCTTCAGCTCCAGCTCCACGGTGCCTTCGCCATACTTTTCGTTCAGCAGCTTGGCAATGTGGCGCATGGTCTCCTTGCGGGCGGCAAAGCTTTCGGCACTGTGGTCACGCACAATGTAGCCCAGCTTGGCGCCGGTCACATCGCCTTCCATGCTGCACAGGTGGTAGAAACCCTCGCGGTTCTCAGTGTATTCGGGGCGGTCGTAATACGGCAGGGCGTTGTGGAACTCAATGGCAATGTTCTGCGCATTCTTCATGGCGTTCTTTGCGCTGCCCGGATGGACCGAGAAGCCGTGTACCGTGACAAAAGCAGCGGCAGCGTTAAAGTTTTCATAGCTGATTTCGCCCGCTTCGTCGCCGTCCACCGTGTAAGCATAGGCTGCGCCAAAATGCTCCACATCAAACAGGTCAGCACCCTGGCCAACCTCCTCATCGGGGGTAAAGCCCACGCAGATCTTGCCGTGGGGGCGGTTTTCTTTCTGCAGGATCTCCAGCATGGTCATAATCTCGGCCACACCGGCTTTATCGTCCGCACCCAGCAGGGTGGTGCCATCAGTGGTGATCAGGGTTTGGCCCTTGAGCTTTGCCAAGAATGGGAACTGCCTGGTGCTGAGAACTGCGCCGGTACCGGGCAGGACAACATCGCCGCCGTCATAATTTTCATGGATCTGGGGCTTCACATTCTCGCCCGGTGCATCGGGGGAAGTATCCATATGGGCAATAAATCCAAGGCCCTTGGCAGCTTCGTGGCCGGGGGTGGCGGGCAGCGTGGCGTAAACATAGCAGTGCTCATCCACATGGGCATCCGCAAGGCCAAGGTCCTGCAGCTCCTTGACCAGCATGCGGGCCAGGTCAAACTGGCGGGCGGTGGTGGGGTGGGTATCGCTTACGGGGTCCGAGGTGGTATACACCTTAACGTAATTCAGCAAACGTTCATAAGCGCGCATAAAATCTGATTCTCCTTTATTGTATAATGATAATGGTTGCACTGGGGGTATTGTACCACAAAAAACAGCATTTTCCAAGGTCAGGCCCTTTTCAAGCTGTAACTTTTATGTTAGAATTGGTTGTATATAGGGGAAGTGTTGGCTTTATGGGCATTGGAAGATGCCCGACGCTGCTGCGCCTACCACAAAAAGTTCGTCCCCTGACAGGAGGAAACCATGGCAGATACCATTTTCAAAGATAAAACCTTGTTGATCACCGGCGGCACCGGCAGCTTTGGCCACACCGTGCTCAAGCATTTTTTGACGACTGATATCGGCGAGATCCGCATTTTCAGCCGTGACGAGAAAAAGCAGGACGACATGCGCCATGAGCTGCAGGCCAACTATCCTGACTATTACAATAAGGTCAAGTTCTACATCGGCGATGTGCGCAACATCCAGAGCCTGCGCGATGTGATGCCCGGCGTCAACTTTATCTTCCATGCCGCTGCGCTCAAGCAGGTTCCTTCCTGCGAGTTTTTCCCCATGGAGGCCGTGCGCACCAACATTGAGGGCACCGACAACATGCTGCATGCCGCCATTGAAGCAGGCGTGGAGCGCGTGGTCTGCCTTTCTACCGATAAAGCCGCTTACCCCATCAATGCCATGGGCATCTCCAAGGCCATGATGGAGCATGTTATCACTGCCAACGCGCGTGTCAGCGCACAGCGCGGCGGCCCGGTCATCTGCTGCACCCGTTACGGCAACGTGATGTGCAGCCGCGGCAGCGTGATTCCGCTGTTTGTGGAGCAGATCAAGGCCGGCAACCCCATTACCATCACTGATCCCAACATGACCCGCTTTTTGATGAACCTGGATGAGGCCGTTGACCTTGTCATGTTTGCCTTTGAGCACGCCAATCCGGGCGATCTGTTCATCCAGAAATCCGATGCTTCCACCATTGGCGATCTGGCCAAAGCCGTGCAGCAGCTGTTTGGCGACACCGGCACCCGCGTGATCGGCACCCGCCACGGCGAAAAGCTGTACGAGACCCTGATGACCAAGGAAGAGCGGATGCGCAGCGAGGATATGGGCAACTATTACCGCGTTGCCGCCGACAACCGCGACTTGAACTATGACAAGTACTTCATCAAGGGCCAGGTTCACACCCAGGCCGATGAAGATTATACCAGCCACAACACCCGCCGCCTGGATGTGGAGGGCACCATCAAAAAGATCATGACCACCGAGTACATCCAGGAAGCACTGAAAGAGGCAGGCAAGGCATGAACATTCTTGTCACCGGGGCAAAGGGGTTTGTCGGGCGCAATCTGTGTGAAAACCTGAAAAATATCCGCGATGGCAAAAACCGCACCCGCCCGGCCCTGAACATTACTGATATTTTTGAGTATGACCTGGACACGGCTCCGGCGCTGCTGGATGAATACTGCGCCAAGGCAGACTTTGTATTCAACCTGGCCGGGGTCAACCGCCCCAAAGTGGAAAGCGAGTTCATGGCGGGCAATTTCGGTTTTGCCTCCACCCTGCTGGATACGCTGAAAGCCCACGGCAACACCTGCCCGGTGATGCTGTCCAGCTCCATTCAGGCCACGCTGATCGGCCGCTATGGCAAAAGCGATTACGGCAAAAGCAAGCTGGCCGGAGAAGAACTGTTCTTTGAATACAGCAAAACCACCGGCGCCCCGGTGCTGGTTTACCGCTTTCCCAACCTGTTTGGCAAATGGTGCCGCCCCAACTACAACAGCGCCGTGGCTACTTTCTGCCACAACATTGCCAACGGCCTGCCCATCACCGTCAATGACCGCGCAACTGAGCTGGAACTGCTGTACATTGACGATCTGGTAGAAGAGATGCTGGATGCGCTGGAAGCTGCGCCCCACCGCTGCAATTATGACGGCCTTACCCCGGTGCCTGCCGTGGATGGCCGTTACTGCTTTGCTCCCGTCACCCATAAAGTGACCCTTGGGGAGATTGTGGATCTGTTGGAACAGTTCCACGCCCAGCCCGCCACGCTGGTGGTGCCGGAGATCCCGGCGGGCAGCTTTGCCAAAAAGCTGTATTCCACCTATCTTTCCTACCTGCCCAAAGAGCGGATTGCCTTCCCCTTAAAAGTCAACGCAGACGAGCGCGGCAGCTTTACCGAGCTGCTGAAAACCGAAAACTGCGGCCAGTTCAGCGTGAACATTTCCAAGCCCGGCATTACCAAGGGCCAGCACTGGCACAACACCAAGTGGGAATTTTTTATTGTGGTTTCCGGCCACGGGCTGATCCAGGAGCGCAAAGTTGGCTGTGACGAAGTGATGGAGTTTGAGGTGTGGGGCGATAAGCCCACCGCCGTGCAGATGCTGCCCGGCTGCACCCACAACATCATCAACTTAAGCGATACTGAAAACCTTGTGACCCTGATGTGGGCCAACGAACCGTTTGACCCCGCCAAGCCGGACACGTTCTTTTTGAAAGTGTAACATTTTAAACGTATATACTCAGGTAGGAGTTAGGAAGTAGGAGTTTTGAAGCCTGGGCAAGGTAAATGTCTCAGAACATTCAAAGCCGTTCCCTGCGAAACTCTTTATCGTTTGCGGAAGACAATAAAACCAGCAGTCGTTCTTCAACTCCTAAGGCAACACCGCACAATTCCCGCCTAACGGCTTAAGCACCGCTTCGGCGGCTGCGGCACGGCATCTGCGTTGCCAAAATGCTCGATAAGACATCCAGTATTATCTGCGCTTTTGGCTTAGCAGCTGCCGCACCTCGCTCGCCGTATCGGCACTTAGAATTATGCGGTGTTGCCCTAACTCCTCACTCCTACCTCCTAACTGTATCGGGTGTTTTACAATGAACAAGCTCAAACTTATGACCATTATCGGCACGCGGCCGGAGATCATTCGGCTGTCGGCTGTGATTAAAAAGTGTGATGTGTATTTTGACCAGATTCTAGTCCACACCGGCCAGAACTATGATTATAACCTGAATCAGGTATTCTTTGAGGACCTGGGCCTGCGTGCGCCGGATTTCTATCTGGATGCCGTCGGCAAGGACCTGGGTGAAACCATCGGCAACATTATTGCCAAGTCCTACTCCCTGATGGTGGAACAGAAGCCCGATGCCCTGCTGATTCTGGGCGATACCAACAGCTGCCTTTCCGCCATTGCGGCCAAGCGGCTGCACATTCCCATCTTCCACATGGAAGCCGGCAACCGCTGCTTTGACGAGTGCCTGCCTGAGGAAACCAACCGCCGCATTGTGGACCACATTTCCGATGTGAACATGTGCTATTCCGAGCATGCCCGCCGTTACCTGAATGCCGAAGGCACCGCCAAGGAGCGCACCTTTGTGACCGGTTCCCCCATGGCGGAAGTGCTGCACGCCAACCTGGCCAAGATCGAAGCCAGCGATGTGCTGGAGCGCCTGGGGCTGGAGCCGCACAAATACATGCTGCTTTCCGCCCACCGCGAGGAGAACATTGATACCGAAAAGAACTTTATCGACCTGTTCACCTCCATCAATCACCTGGCCCAGACCTATGATATGCCCATTCTGTATTCCTGCCATCCGCGCAGCAAAAAGCGGCTGGACGCCATGGGCTTCCAGCTGGACGAGCGCGTAAAGCTGCATGAGCCCCTGGGCTTCCATGATTACAACCATCTGCAGATGAACGCGTTTGCCGTGGTCAGCGATTCCGGCACCCTGCCGGAGGAATCCAGCTTCTTTACCAGCGTGGGACATCCGTTCCCGGCTGTCTGCATCCGTACCTCCACCGAGCGACCTGAAGCACTGGACAAAGGCTGCTTTGTGCTGGCCGGCATCAGCGAGGGCGGCGTGGAACAGGCGGTTGCCACCGCCGTTGCCATGAACGCCAACGGCGACAACGGCATCCCCGTCCCCTACTACACTGAAGACGTTTCCACCAAGGTCGTCAAGATCATCCAGAGCTACACCGGGGTGGTTAATAAGATGGTGTGGAGAAAAAACTGAGTTTTTTTAGTTAGGGCAACACCGCACAATTCCCGCCTGACGGCTTAAGCACCGCTCCGGCGGCTGCGGCACGGCATCTGCGTTGCCAAAATGCTCGATAATGTCGGGTTGCGGTACCCGCATCGTGCTTCGGGGGCAAAAGCCCCTCGCACTCTGCGACCGCTGCCCCTGCTTCGGTTCGCTGTTTCCGCCACTGGCGGCGCTCACCTTTGCAGCATCCAGTATTATCTGCGCTTTTGGCTTAGCATCTGCCGCACCTCGCTCGCCGTATCGGCACTTAGAATTATGCGGTATGGCCCTAACTCCTAACTTTCGAAAGGTGTGTGCCCTTTGCCCTCTCAAAAAAAGATTCTTGTTGTTACGCAGCATTTCTGGCCGGAAAATTTCCGCATCAATGATATTGTGGAAGGTTTTTTGCAGGATGGCATTGCGGTGGATGTGCTTTGCGGGCTGCCCAATTACCCAAAAGGCGAATGGTTCCCCGGTTACAGCGCCGCCGGCCCTTTTGAAGAAGAATGGCACGGTGCCCGCCTGTACCGTTGCAAAGAGGTTCCTCGCAGGGGCAACACCTCGGTCAACATTTTTTTGAACTATATCAGCTGGCCGTGGTACGCCGCCCATGCGCTGCACCGCCTGCCGGGCGGGTACGATGCGGTGTTCTGCTTTAACACCAGCCCGGTACTGATGTGCTGGCCCGCCATCCGCTATGCCAAAAAGCACCACATTCCCTTTACCAACTATGTGCTGGATATCTGGCCCGAAAACCTGTACAGCGTGCTGAATGTGAAGAACAAAGCCCTGCGCGCGATTGCCCAGGGTGTGAGCGACGCTTTATATAAGAAGGCCGACCGACTGATTGCCATGAGTGAGCCGCTGCAGCAGCGGCTGTGCCAGCGCACCGGTATGCCGCCGCAAAAAATTGCTGTGATCCCGCAGTACTGCGAGGATTTTTACGCCGTTCCTCAGCCGGATGCCGCTTTGCAGGCGCAGTTCGGCGGGCGGTTCAACCTGGTGTTTACCGGCACTTTTACCCCCGCCCAAAGCCTGGAGACCGTCATCACGGCGGTGCAGGATGCGCGCAGCCGCGGGGCGGATATGTTGCACCTGTTGCTGGTGGGCGATGGCATGAGCCGCGCCGCGCTGGAAGCCAAAGTGAAAGAGCTGCACGCCGAGGACGCCGTTACGTTTTACGGCAGTGTTCCGGCAACGGATATCCCCAAGTTCACCGCGCTGGCCGATGCTTTGATCGTCTGCCTGTCGGATTCGCCGGACTTGGGGCTGACCGTACCGGCCAAGGTTGCCAGTTATATGGCCGCTGGCAAGCCGGTCTTGGCCAGTATGGATGGTGCCGGCAATGCGGCGGTTGCCGCGGCAGGCGGGTTAAGCTCCCCTGCCTGTGATGCCGCTGCCCTGGCAGACAACCTGCTGGCACTGACCCGCATGGACGCCGCCCAGCGCGCCGCCATGGGCCAGAGCGCCAAAGAATATTATCTTGCGCATTACCGCCGCAGCGAGCTGCTGCGCAAACTGGAACATTTTATTTTGGAAGGCCGCGTTTGATGCCAAACCGGCCGTTCCCCTGATGTGAGGTGCCCTTTTGAATCACCCAGCCAAAATTCTTGTTATCATTCCCTGTTATAATGAGGAAGCCAACATCGTCAGCACCGTGGAACGCCTGCGTGCCACCTGCCCGCAAGTTGACTTTTTGATCATCAACGATTGTTCCACCGACCGCTCGGCTGAATTGCTGGCGGAGCATGGCTACCCGTTTTTGGATCTGCCGGTCAACCTTGGCATTGGCGGCGGCGTGCAGTGCGGTTATCGCTATGCCCGCGCCAATGGTTATGATGTTGCTGTGCAGATGGACGGTGACGGCCAGCACGACCCCGCTTATCTGATGCAGGTCGTTCAGCCGGTATTGGACGGCAAGCTGGATATGTGCATCGGCAGCCGCTTTATCAAGTGCGAAGGCTTCCAGACAAGCTTTATGCGCCGGGTCGGCATCCGCTTTTTAAGCTGGCTCATCCATATTCTCTGTGGTCAGCGCATTCTGGATGTCACCAGTGGTTTCCGTGCCACCGGTCCCCAGCTAACCGCCTATTTTGCGGAGCATTATGCTTCGGATTATCCGGAGCCGGAAGCCATTCTGGCTGCCACGCTGGCCGGGTTCCGCGTAGGCGAAGCCCCGGTCGTCATGAAAGAACGTCAGGGCGGCGTTTCCAGCATTCGCAGTTTTAAAAGCGCGTATTACATGATCAAGGTTTCCCTGTCTTTGATCATTGACCGCCTTTCTATCAAGAAAATCCACCAGCCGAAAAGCAAATAAGGAGGCACAACGCCCATGACGGCACATTTCCAGTTTTTTATGATTTTGGGTGCGGCCATCCTGCTGCTGATTATTTTTGCGCTGCTGAAAAAGGGCCAAATGAGCGTAAAATACAGCCTTCTCTGGCTGGCACTGGCCGTGGTTCTTGTCATCTTTGCGGTATTCCCCTATGTTGTTTACGTCCTGCGTGATCTGCTGGATGTACAAATGCCGGTCAACCTGGTATTTATGCTCATGTTCTGCTTTGTGCTGCTGGTGCTGCTCAGTTTAAGCATCGGCGTCAGCCAGCTTGCGGATAAGTGCAAGCGCCTTACCCAGGAAAACGCTATCCTGGAAAAGCGCGTGCGGGATTTGGAGAAAAAACTCAGCGGCAAATAATCCCGCCAAAGGAGTTTGAGGATGGAACTGACAACACTGCTATTTCTTGGCTTTTTTGCGGCAGTGGCGCTTTTGAACTATACCCTGCCCCGTGTTCTGCGCCCTTACTGTCTGCTGGCTGCCAGCTACCTGTTTTACTGTTGGGGGGCCAACGACCGCCTGCTGGTACCGGTTTTGGTTGCGGCAACACTGGTCACATGGGGCTGCGGGCTGGTGATCGGCAAATGCCGGATAGGTCCCGTGCGGGTGATTTTCCTGCTTTTGGCGGTGTTCACCTGTGTGGGGCTTTTGTTCTATTACAAATACTGGAACCTGTTGGCGGCAGATATCCTGAGCGGCACGGTATTGCAGCCCCGCACGGATATGGTTACCCCGCTGGGCCTGGGCTACTTTACCCTTGCTGCGCTCAGCTACACCATTGATGTATACAAGCGCCGCTGCAAGGTTGAGCTGAACCCGCTGCATTATGCGCTGTTCGTCAGCTTTTTTCCCACCATGACCACCGGCCCAATTGAACGGTACCCCCATTTTCGGCCACAGATCCACAAATCCCGCCGGTTCAGCTACACCCGGTGTGCGGGCGGTGCGTTCCGCATGCTGTGGGGCTACACCAAAAAAATGGTCCTGGCGGACAACATGAACCTGTACATCAAGATGGTGTACGATACCCCCGCTGAGATGAATGGCCCCAACCTGGTGGCCGCTACCCTGCTGTTCAGCCTGCGGCTCTACCTGGATTTTTCCGGCTGTTGCGATATCGCCATCGGTGCTGCCCGCATTTTGGGGTATGACCTGCTGGAAAACTTTCACAGCCCGTTCGAGGCTACCAGCTTTGCCGGGTTGTGGCAGCGCTGGCACATGAGCCTGACTGGCTGGCTGCGGGATTATATCTACATTCCTCTTGGCGGCAGCCGCTGCAATGTGGTGCGCCATATGCTGAACACGCTGATCGTGTTTGCCGTCAGCGGCCTATGGCACGGGGCTGACCTGCGCTATCTGGAATGGGGCATTGCCTGCGGCGTGATTTCAGTCATTGCCCAGCTGAGCAAAGCTCCACGCAAAGTGCTGTGGCGCTATAACCCGCTGTACCGTGAGCCTGCCGTGCAGACATTCCTCCAGCGCTGCATCACCTACCTGCTGTTCAGCTTTACAATGGTGTTTTTTGCTTCTGCCATTTACAACGCTGCCCCCGGCGAGGTATTCGCCGGAATACTGCAGGGCTGGCAGGGCGGCTTTGCAGCTGGATGGGAAAGCGTTACCAATCTGGTCACCAGCAGCGGCATTGACGGCCGCCTGCCGGTGGTGTTGACCTGCGGTACCGCCATTGTGCTGGCCATGGAGCACAACGGCAACAATGTTGCCCGCTGGATCCGCAAGCAGTGCTTTGTGCTGCGTTGGACGGTCTATTATGCCGCTGCGGTATCCATCTTGTTCTTTGCCGCGTTCGGGCAGTCGGCGTTCATTTACCAGCAATTTTAACGGGGGAGGGAGATCAATTATGCCAACACAGACCCCTGCTTCCGCCCCGCGCGGCACCCAAAAGGTCAGCCGCAGTGCTGTTGCCGCCCCGGCCCGCAAGCCCACCACAAAGCAAAAAAAATCCGCTCCCTCACCGCGCAGACGCCCCAAAAAGCCAAATATCTTCGTTCGCTTTTTGCATGGTTTGGTCCGCCGGTTATACTTTGGCAGCAAAACGTTGTTCAAGTTTGCCCTGTTCATTCCCATTCTGGTTTTCATGGTCTGGTTCAGCTATACGGTAGACCGCAGTGGCCTGTTCCAGGGTGAGCTTGCCCCCCGCCGCATTGTGGACTTGATGCTGCAGGGCTATGATGTGAGCAACTTTGAGCAGATGAACGAAATTGAGCGCGAGGTTGTCCAGCTGTTTGCACAGGATGTTCCGGACACCCCGGAAGTGATCGGCGTTGGTTCCAGCCGCGTATTACAGTTCACACGGGAACTTGTCGGAACCGACAGTTTTTTCAACATGGGCGTTACCGGCGCGGATGTGCGCGATAACATGACCAGCTATTATAAGATGGTCTGTTACGGCAAAGTGCCCAAGGTGCTGATTTGGAGCGTGGATCCCTGGGTGCTGTATGGAGACGAAGCCGCCTTTGACAAGCGCGCCGATGTGGAGCTGTACAACGAATTTTTGACTAAGGTTCTCGGCGTTGAAACCGACTATGAGGAAGAGGACCGCGTGGCGCTGTGGAAAGCGCTGGTGGAACCGGCTTATTTTCAGGGCAATGTAGACTATTACTTAAAGAACCGCGGCCAGAGCGTTGTGACGGATGACAATGGCAACCCCATTGACTTTAACCCGGTGGACGGCGACCCTTACGAGCAGCCCACCACCATCAAGCGCTCTGACGGCAGTGTGCTGTATGACCCCGAATTCCGGGATGCCAACCCCGACCAGGTGCGCGCCCTTGCCGCTGAAGCCTGCCCCACGTTCAACAGCGTACATATGGAAGGGTTCGACTCGCTTTCCCCCAAGCAGGAAGAAGCGTTTGACAAGTTTATCCAGTATGCGCAAAACCAGGGCACCACGGTGATTTTGGCCCTCTCCCCCTGGCACCCGTACCTGTATGACTTTCTGCTGACGGAAACCGACCAGCACCAGGGCTTTTTTGAAACCGAAAACTGGATCCGCCAGTATGCGCATGACCACAATATTCCGCTGTACGGCAGTTATGACCCCACCTGCATTAAGGGGTTGGATGAGACCGACTTTTTCGATGGCCTGCACTGCAAGGGTTGCGGCATCGCCAAGTTCTTCCCCGGTGTGCCGCAGGTGTTGCAGGATGTTGAAAACAACACCCTGCCCGACCCCCTCAGCGTGACCCCGCGCACCACCCTGCCGGTGGATGGTGAGGAGAATGTTGAAAACGTCGGGTAAGCGCTTTGCTCCTTTTGGCAGGTTGTCCCTGCTTGATTTTCGCCTTTTGCTTACGACTTATGGCAACACCGCAATATACCCAAATTGCGGGGCCGCTTTTTCCAAAATTCTGCCTGCATTGTTTGGCTGCCGGTTCCGCGCAGCTGCATTATTTTTCCCATGGGCTGCGGATAATTTCGCCGCTGTCCACTTTCATGCAGCGCTCCACGGTTGCCCCGGCTTTGATGGTTGCACGGGGGGCGGCATGCACACCGTCTTCCAGCACGGCGTTATGGTCCACAATGGCACCGGCATTGATGATGCACCCTGCCCCCACTTTGGTTCCTGCGCCCACAAAGGCAAATGGCAGCACCACGGTCCCTGCCCCCAGGGCTGCGCTGCTGCATACTTCTGCCGCCGGGTGTTCAAACACCGGTGTCTGGTAGCCCGCAGCCACCAGCTTTTGCAGCCATTGCAGCCGCAGCTCATTGTTGCCAAGGCCCACAAAAGCCGCTGTGCAGCGTTCCCTAATGGTGGGATCCAGGTAATCTGCCAGTTTGCCCGCAGCGTCCGGTGCCTGGTCATCCAGGTACAAAATACGGGAATAGCCGCCGGCTTCCGCCAGCATTTCTCCCAGCTGTGTGCCAAAGCCCCCCTTGCCAAGCACAAGGGCTGTGTGGAACAATTTCATTGCGATACCCCTTTCCCCTCCTGCCTCATGGCAGTATTTTCTGGTATGGTTATTATAGCACAAAAATCCTTATCAAAAAAGTCATACTTCACCCCGTTTTTCTCCATCAACTTTGACAAAAAGCCCTATCTTATTTTAAACACAATAGGAAGTGCGCCAAAAAAAGTTTTGGCTCTTGCTTTTTTGCGCTGCACGCTTTACACTTTAATTACAGAGATTTTCCGTACGAGTGTTTTGTGTGTTATTCTGTACACAGCCCGCCGGGGGATCCAGCCATACATTAAAGGATGGAGGGCGACTTTGTGCATTACACGAATCTTTTCGGACCATTCCCGGTCGGTTTGCGCAGCTGTGTTCTTCATGCGGTGTATTATAAGCATAATAGCCTTGTATAAGCGCAGTGTACCCGTGTACACCGCGCTCTTATTTTTTGAAGGAGGATCTGTAACATGCCGAACCGTAAAAAGGTTGCCATCATCATGGGTTCTGACAGTGACTGGCCGGTTGTAAAAAGTGCCTGCGGGGTGCTGAAAGATTTCGATGTACCGTTTGAGGCGCACATTCTTTCCGCCCACCGTACGCCGGAAGCCGCCGCTGCCTTTGCCAAATCTGCCCGCGCCAATGGTTACGGTGTTATCCTGTGCGCTGCCGGTATGGCGGCCCACCTGGCAGGTGCCTTTGCCGCCAACACCACTTTGCCGGTGGTCGGCATCCCGATGAAGGGCGGTGCCATGGACGGTCTGGATGCTCTGCTTGCTACCGTGCAGATGCCTTCCGGCTTCCCGGTTGCCACGGTTGCCCTGAACGGTGCCAAGAACGCCGCTTACCTGGCCGTTGCCATCCTGGCTGTTGCCGATGATGAGCTTGCCGCTAAGCTGGATCAGTTCCGTGCCGACACCGCCGCCGCCATTGCCAAAAAGGACGCCGCCATCGCTGCCGAAGCCGCAGCTATGTAACTTCAAATCCCGGTTTATTTGCTGTTGTTTTATCCCTTTTTATAAAAAGGATTCCATAAATCAATTCATGAAAGAATATAAAGGAGCGCATTACAATGAACGTTGAAATTAAAGAACAGATGTACGAAGGCAAAGCTAAGCAGGTATTCGCAACTTCTGACCCCGAAATCGTTATGGTTCATTACAAGGACGATGCCACCGCCGGCGATGGCGAAAAGAAGGGCACCATCCGCGATAAGGGCATTGTCAACAACAAGCTGTCCAACGCTCTGATGCAGAAGCTGGAAAAAGAAGGCATCCCCACCCATTATGTTGAGGAGCTGAACGACCGCGATACCCTGGTCAAGAAGGTTCAGATCGTTCCTCTGGAAGTCATCATCCGCAATGTTGCCGCCGGCCACTTCAGCCTGCGCATGGGCGTGCCCGAGGGCAAGGTGTTCAAGACCCCCATCCTGGAGTACAGCTACAAAAACGACGACCTGCATGACCCGTTCATCAACCATTATTACGCCTTGGCCCTTGACCTTGCCACCCAGGAAGAGCTGGACACCATTGCCAAGTACGCCTTCAAGGTCAACGAAGTGCTGAAGAAGATCATGCTGGATGCCAACATCCGCCTGATTGACTTCAAACTGGAGTTTGGCCGCCTGTCTGACGGCACCATCATTCTGGCTGACGAGATCAGCCCGGATACCTGCCGCTTCTGGGATGCCACCACCGGTGCCCACCTGGATAAAGACCTGTTCCGCCGCAGCCTTGGCGGTGAGGCCGATGCCTACCAGGAAGTTATGAAGCGCCTGCTGGGCTGATTGAACCAAGCTTAGTCCAGCCAATGTTCAGGGTGTACTGGAACCGCCGTTCGCTCTTCCGGTGCACCCTGCCATCGTTTGAAACAGGAAACGGAGAACTGAATGAAGGAGCTTTGTCCCGCCGAAGCACTGCATGAAGAATGCGGCGTGTTCGGTATTTATGATTCCACCGGCAAAACCAACATGGTCAGCGCCGTGTACAGCGCGTTGTATGCCCTGCAGCACCGCGGCCAGGAAAGCTGCGGCATTGCCCTGAACGTGGACGGTGTGCTGACCGGCTACCGTGATCTTGGCCTGGTCAGCGAGGTATTCACCCCGCGCGTGCTGGCTGACCTGCCGCAGGATGCCAAGATGGCCACCGGCCATGTGCGCTATGCCACCAGCGGCCAGCGCACCCGCGCCAACGCCCAGCCCATGGTTCTGCACCACTGCAAGGGCACTATGGCCATCTGCCACAACGGCAACCTGACCAATGCCCCCCAGCTGCGCCACAAGCTGGAAATGAACGGTTCGATCTTCCACGGCACTTCGGACACCGAGGTCATCGGCTATCTGCTGACCCAGAACCGCCTGATCAGCCCGGATATTGAAACAGCTGTCTGCCGCACGATGGAGCAGATCGTGGGTGCTTACAGCCTGGTCATTATGACCCACACCAAACTGATCGCCGCGCGCGATCCTAATGGCTTCCGTCCTCTCTGCATTGGCCAGCTGCCGGATGGCTCCGGCTGGGCTTTTGCTTCGGAATCCTGTGCGCTGGATGCTGTAGGCGCCCGCTTTGTGCGCGATGTACTGCCCGGCGAGATCGTAGTGGCAGACTACACCGGCCTGCGCACCATCCGCACCCACTGCGGCACCGCGCCGCACACGATGTGCGTGTTTGAGTACATTTATTTTGCCCGCCCCGATTCCATCATCGAGGGCACCTGCGTGCATGACGCCCGCCTGCAGGCCGGACGCTTTCTGGCACAGGAGCATCCGGTGGAAGCCGATGTCGTCATCGGTGCGCCGGATTCCGGCCTGGATGCCGCCCTTGGCTATGCGCAGGAAAGCGGTATTCCCTATGGCGTGGGCTTTATTAAAAACAAATATGTGGGCCGCACCTTCATCCAGGGCTCCCAGGCCCAGCGTGAAAGCAGTGTGCGCATCAAATTGAACGCAATTTCCTCCACCGTTGCGGGCAAGCGCGTTGTGCTTGTGGATGACTCCATCGTGCGCGGCACCACCAGCGCCCGCACCATCAAGCTGCTGCGCGACGCCGGTGCCAAGGAAGTACACTACCGCATTTCGGCCCCGCCGTTTGCCCACCCCTGCTATTTCGGCACCGACATCCCGGACGAAAAAGACCTGATTGCCACCGGCCATACGGTGGAGGAGATCCGCCAGATCGTGGGGGCCGATTCCCTGGGCTACCTGAGCATTGAACATGTGACCCAGCTGGCCATCCACAGCAAGTGCGGGTTCTGCACCGGCTGCTTTACCGGCCATTACCCGGTGCCCGCCCCCAACGAGACGATGGACATTGTATACGATAAACCCCTGAGCCAGTCCCAGACCAAAAAACGCCTGTAAGCTGATAAGGAGAGAAACATAATGGAAAAAAGCTATTCTGCAAGCTACGCTGCCGCTGGTGTGGATATTACCGCCGGTTACAAGGCAGTTGACCTGATGAAGCAGCACGTTGCCCGCACCATGAACGAGCACTGCATTGGCGGCCTGGGCGGCTTTGGCGGCCTGTTTGAGCTGGACTGCACCGATATGCCCCACCCCGTGCTGATTTCCGGCACGGACGGCGTTGGTACCAAGCTGCGCATTGCCCAGTACATGAACAAACATGACACCGTTGGCATTGATTGCGTTGCCATGTGCGTGAACGATGTCATCTGCGCCGGTGCCAAGCCGCTGGTGTTCCTGGATTACATCGCCTGCGGCAAAAACGTGCCGGAGCGCATTGCCGAGCTGGTTGCCGGTGTAGCCGAAGGCTGCGTGCAGGCTGGCTGTGCCCTGGTTGGCGGTGAGACCGCCGAGATGCCCGGTTTTTACCCGGAGGACGAGTACGACCTGGCCGGCTTTACCGTTGGCGCTGTGGACAAGAGCAAGATCCTGGACAACTCCACCATGCAGCCCGGCGATGTGATCATCGCCCTGCCTTCCACCGGCGTACACTCCAACGGGTTCTCCCTGGTGCGCAAGATCTTTGACCTGGAGAACAACCCCGATGTGCTGAAAAAGACCTTTGACGGCATGGACAAGACCCTGGGCGAAGCCCTGCTGGCCCCCACCAAGATTTATGTCAAGCCTGTGCTGGCCGTGATGAAGGAAGTTACTGTCAAGGGCGTTTCCCACATTACCGGCGGCGGCTTTTACGAGAACATTCCCCGCAGCCTGAAAGCCGGCTGCTGCGCTGTGATCAAGAAGAGCGATGTGCGCACCCCCGTGCTGTTTGATGTGCTGGCTAAAGAGGGCAACATTCCGGAGCGCGATATGTTCAACACCTTCAACATGGGCGTTGGTATGATTTTGACCGTGGCTGCCGAGGATGCCGACAAGGCCATTGAGATCCTGAAAGCCAACGGCGAGGATGCTTACCGCCTTGGTGTGATTGGCGAAGGCAGCGGGGTGCAGCTGGTATGATGAAGATTGCTGTGCTGGTTTCCGGCGGCGGCACCAACCTGCAGGCCATCCTGGAAAGCGAACGCCGCGGGGAGAACCCCAACGGTAAGGTTACCCTGGTGGTTGCCAGCAAACCTGGTGTGTATGCGTTGGAACGCGCTGCAAACTTCGGCGTGGAAACCGCCGTGGTGCGCCGCAAGGATTACGCCACCAGCGAGGAGTTTGACACTGCCCTGCTGAGTGTGCTGAAAGACCATGGCATTGAGCTGGTGGTTCTGGCAGGATTTTTGAGCGTGCTGGGTCCCAGCGTGATTGCCGCTTACCCCAACCGCATCCTGAACATCCACCCCAGCCTGATTCCCAGCTTTTGCGGCCCCGGCTACTATGGCCTGAAAGTGCATGAGGAAGCGCTGAAGCGCGGCGTGAAAGTGACCGGCGCTACCGTCCACTTTGTCAACGAAGTGTGTGACGGCGGGCCCATCCTGCTGCAAAAAGCCGTGGAAGTGCAGCCCGGTGATACCCCCGAAGTGCTGCAGAAGCGCGTGATGGTGGAAGCCGAATGGAAGTTGCTGCCCCAGGCCATTGCCATGGTGTGCAATGGCGAAGCCTGACCGAACAAGGAGGATTCCCGCATGAAAAAGAATCTTTATACTTATCTGGCCGGTAACGAATATCCCGGCCGCGGCATCTGCATCGGCCGTTCGCCGGACGGCACCAAGGCCATGATTGCTTACTGGATCATGGGCCGCAGCGCCAACAGCCGCAACCGCGTGTTTGACGCCATCCCCGGCGGCATCCGCACGGTAGCCGCAGACCCCGCCAAGCTGGAAGATCCCCACCTGATCATCTATAACCCGGTTCTGACCCTGAACGATACCACCATTGTGACCAACGGCGACCAGACGGATACCATTTACCGCTACATGCGGGATAACCTGTTCCCCGGTTACGGCTTTGAAGCAGCCCTTGCCACCCGCACTTTTGAGGACGATGCCCCCAACTTTACCCCCCGCATTTCCGGCGTTGTGGATATGCGTCGCGGCGGCTACAAGCTGAGCATCCTGAAAAGCTGCGATGGCAACCCCGCCAGCGTGCAGCGCCAGACCTTTGACTATCCGCAGCCCGTTGCAGGCGAAGGCCAGCTGATTACCACCTACCAGAAAAACGGCTCCCCCATTCCCAGCTTTGCCGGTGAGCCGCTGCGCGTGACACTGGACCAGAACGATGCCGACGAATTTGCCGGAAAGCTGTGGGAAGCCCTGAACGAAGATAATAAGGTCAGCCTGTTTGTGCGTGCCATCACGCTGGAAACCGGCGATTATGAAGATGTGATCCTGAACAAATACAACACGGTGGAGGGCTGAACTTATGAACGAATTCCAGCTGAAATACGGCACCAACCCCAACCAGAAGCCTGCCCGCATTTTTATGGCAGACGGTTCTGATCTTCCCGTTACCATTTTGAATGGCAAGCCGGGCTACATCAACTTTCTGGATGCGTTCAACAGCTACCAGCTGGTGCGCGACCTGAAAAAAGCCCTGGGCCAGCCTGCTGCTGCCAGCTTTAAGCATGTTTCCCCCGCCGGTGCCGCCATTGGCCTGCCACTGGACGAAACGCTGAGAAAGATGTATCATATTAGTGCAGAGGCTGAGCTTTCTCCCCTGGCCTGCGCTTATGCCCGCGCCCGCGGTGCGGACCGCATGTCCAGCTTTGGTGACTGGATCGCCCTGTCTGATGTGTGCGACCTTGCCACCGCAAAGCTGATCCAGCACGAAGTTTCGGACGGCATCATTGCCCCCGGCTATGACGCCGACGCCCTGGAAGTGCTGAAATCCAAAAAGAAAGGCAACTACAACATCGTTGCCATTGATCCGGATTATATCCCCGCTCCGCTGGAGCGCCGCACCGTATTCGGTGTCACCTTTGAGCAGGGCCGCCAGGATCTGGAGATCAGCGTGGATACCATGCTGCAAAACTTTGTAACCGAGAACAAGACGGTGACCGATGCCCAGAAGCGCGATCTGATCATGAGCCTGATCGTGCTGAAATACACCCAGTCCAACTCCGTCTGCTATGTGCAGGACGGCCAGACCATCGGTGTGGGCGCAGGCCAGCAAAGCCGCATCCACTGCACCCGCCTGGCAGGCCAGAAAGCCGACAACTGGCAGCTGCGCCATATGCCCAAGGTTCTGGACCTGCCGTTCCGCGAGGATATCTCCAAGCCCAACCGCGATAACGCGATTGATGTTTACATCGGCGATACTCCGGAGGATGTGATTGGGGATGACGTTTGGGCCGAAACCTTTACTGTGCAGCCTGCCCCGTTGACTGCCGAGGAAAAGAAAGCCTGGCTGAGCAAGGTAACGAATGTTGCCCTGGGCAGTGATGCATTCTTCCCCTTTGGAGACAACATTGAGCGCGCCCGCCGCAGCGGTGTGACCGCCATTGTGCAGCCGGGCGGCTCCATCCGCGATGATCAGGTTATTGCCACCTGCAACAAGTACGGCATTGCCATGGCGTTCTGTGGTATCCGGCTGTTCCACCACTAAGCAAAAACGAAGTTTTTGCTAAATAATAAATAATAAAGAATAATTAAGAATGAAGGTGTGCCGCAAGCGGCACGGTTTTGGATATTAGAGTTCTAATATTTTTTAAGCGGTGCGCAGCAACGCGGTCCACCTTCATTATTCTTTATTCATTATTCTTTTTTCATTTCAAGCTAAGGAGTTTGCCATGAAAATTCTGGTTGTTGGCGGCGGCGGGCGTGAACACGCCATTATCCGCGCGCTGAAAAAAAGCCCCGACTGCGGCGATATCTGGTGTGCCCCTGGCAACGGCGGCATTGGTTACGATGCCACCTGCAAAAACATCCCTGCAACGGATGTAGACGCCATGGTCGCCTTTGCCAAGGCAGAAGCCTTTGATTATGTTGTTGTTGCACAGGACGATCCCCTTGCCCTTGGCATGGTGGATGCTTTGGCCAAGGTGGGCATCCCTGCTTTTGGCCCGGATGCCGCTGCCGCCCGCATTGAAGCCAGCAAGGTGTTCAGCAAGGACCTGATGAAAAAATACGGCATTCCCACCGCCGGCTATGAAACCTTTGACGACCCCGCCAAGGTGATGGATTACATCCGCAGCAAGGGCAAGTACCCGGTTGTTATCAAGGCGGATGGCCTGGCGCTGGGCAAAGGCGTGCTGATCTGCCAGAATGAGCAGGAAGCCGCCGATGGCGTAAAGGAAATCATGCTGGACAAAAAGTTCGGCGCTTCCGGCAACCATGTTGTGGTGGAAGAATTTTTGACCGGGCCGGAAGTCAGCGTGCTGTCCTTCTGTGATGGCAAAACCGTCAAGCCGATGGTTTCCAGCATGGACCACAAGCGCGCTTTGGACCATGACGAGGGCCTGAACACCGGCGGCATGGGCACCGTTGCCCCCAACCCCTGCTACACCCCCGCCATTGCCGCCGAGTGCATGGAGAAGATTTTCCTGCCTACGGTTGCCGCCATGCAGGCAGAAGGTTGCCCCTTTAAGGGCTGCCTGTACTTTGGCCTGATGCTGACCCCGGACGGCCCCAAGGTGATTGAATACAACTGCCGCTTTGGCGACCCCGAAACCCAGGTAGTACTGCCCCTGCTGGAAAGCGACCTGCTGACCGTGATGCAGGCCTGCACCAACGGCACGCTGGACAAGACCGAGGTCAAGTTCAGCGATGGCGCTGCCGCCTGTGTGGTGCTGGCTTCCGGCGGATACCCCGTTGCCTATGAAAAGGGCAAGGAGATCACCGGCCTGGAGAATGGCCAGGTGCCCGGTGCTGCCGATGTGACCGTGTACCATGCCGGTACCGCCATCAAGGATGGCAAGCTGGTTACCAACGGCGGCCGCGTGCTGGGTGTAACGGCAACCGCCGCCACCCTGCCCGAAGCCCTGAAAAAGGCTTACGCCGCTGCTGACTGCATCCATTTTGACAAACTGCACCGCCGCAGTGATATTGGTGCCCGTGCCCTTGCGGCAATGAAAGCACAGGAGGGTTAAACAAGAATGGTTTACCGCATTTATGTAGAAAAAAAGCCCGGCTTTGACGGCGAAGCCCAGGGCCTGAAGCATGAACTGGTTGAGCTGGTTGGCATTAAGGGCCTGAAAGCTCTGCGCCTGTTGAACCGCTATGATGTGGAAGGCATTGACCGCGACCTGTTTGAGAAAGCCATCCCCACCGTGTTCAGCGAACCGCCAGTCGATGTGACCTATACCGAGCTGCCCACCGCCAAGACGGTGTTTGCTGTGGAGTATCTGCCTGGCCAGTTTGACCAGCGTGCAGATTCTGCTTCCGAGTGTATCCAGCTGCTGAGCCAGGGCGAGCGTCCGTCTGTGCGCAGTGCCCGCATCTACCTGCTGGACGGCGAGCTGAGCGCAGAGGATCTGGAAGCCATCAAGAAGTACGTCATCAACCCGGTGGAAGCCCGCGAGGCCAGCCTGGACACCCGCGATACCCTGAAAATGGAATTTGCCGTGCCCACCGCTGTGGAAACCCTGAACGGCTTCTGCGCTTTGGATGACGCTGCATTGGAGAATTTCCGCAATGAAAAGGGCCTGGCCATGGACCACGCCGACATTGTGTTCTGCCAGAACTACTTCAAATCTGAACAGCGCGACCCGACCATTACCGAAATCCGCCTGATCGATACCTACTGGTCTGACCACTGCCGTCACACCACCTTCGGCACCATCCTGAACGATGTCAAGATTGACGACGAAGTTGTGCAGGCTGCATTTGACCGTTACATGGCCCTGCGTGCCGAGACCGGCCGCGATAAAAAGAACCGCACCCTGATGGACCTGGCCACCATCGGCGCCAAGGCCCTGAAACAGCGCGGCATCCTGCAGAACCTGGACGAGAGCGAAGAGATCAATGCCTGCACCGTCAAAATCAAGTGCGATGTGGACGGCGAATTGCAGGATTGGCTGTTCCTCTTCAAGAACGAGACCCACAACCACCCCACCGAGATTGAGCCGTTCGGCGGCGCTGCTACCTGCATCGGCGGTGCCATCCGTGACCCGCTGTCCGGCCGCAGCTATGTTTACCAGGCCATGCGCGTGACCGGCGCAGGCGACCCGCTCAAGCCGGTTGCCGAAACCATGCCCGGCAAGCTGCCCCAGCGCAAGCTGGTTACCACTGCTGCTGCCGGTTATTCCAGCTATGGCAACCAGATCGGCCTTGCCACCGGCCAGGTTGCTGAACTGTACCACCCCGGCTATGTGGCAAAGCGTATGGAGATCGGCGCTGTTGTGAGTGCTACCCCGGCCAGCCATGTCCGCCGCGAAGAGCCCCAGCCCGGCGATGTGATCATCCTGCTGGGCGGCCGCACCGGCCGTGACGGCATTGGCGGCGCTACCGGCTCCAGCAAGGCCCACAAGCTGACCAGCCTGGAAACCTGCGGTGCCGAGGTGCAGAAGGGCAACGCCCCCATTGAGCGTAAGCTGCAGCGCCTGTTCCGCCGCGAGGACGCCTGCTGCATGATCAAGCGCTGCAACGACTTTGGCGCAGGCGGCGTTTCCGTTGCCATCGGCGAGCTGGCCGACGGCCTGAACATTGACCTGAACAAAGTTACCAAGAAGTACGAGGGCCTGGACGGCACCGAGCTGGCTATCAGCGAAAGCCAGGAGCGCATGGCTGTTGCCGTTGCCGCTGAGGATGCCGAAAAGTTCATTGCCCTTGCCAATGAGGAAAACCTGGAAGCCACCGTGGTTGCTACCGTTACCGAGGAAAAGCGGATGCGCGAGAACTGGAACGGCGTTGCCATCGTGGACCTTTCCCGCGAGTTCCTGAACTCCAACGGTGCTGAGCGCCATGCCGATGTGCATGTTCTGCCCGGCACGGTATGGCAGCCCCAGTGGGCCGGTTCCACCTTTGCCGAAAAGCTGGAAAACCTGGTTGGCGACCTGAACGTTTGCAGCCAGAAAGGCCTGGGCGAGCGGTTTGACTCCACCATCGGCGCTTCCACCGTGCTGATGCCTTACGGCGGTAAATACCAGCTGACCCCCACCATGGCCATGGCTGCCAAACTGCCGGTGGATGGCGAAACCACCACCTGCTCCGGCATGGCCTGGGGCTTTAACCCCTATCTGACGGAAGCGGACCCCTACCGCGGCGCTTACATGGCCGTTGTGGAAAGCGTGACCAAACTGGTTTGCGCCGGTTTCCGCCACAAGGATATGTACCTGACTTTCCAGGAATATTTTGAGCACCTGAACACTGCCCCCGAACGCTGGGGCAAGCCGCTGGCCGCCCTGCTTGGCGCGCTGGATGCCCAGATGGGCCTTGGCATTGCTTCCATCGGCGGCAAGGACAGTATGTCCGGCAGCTTTGAAGGCCTGGATGTTCCCCCCACGCTGGTCAGCTTTGCCACCGCCATTGGCAACACCGCCAACGTCATGAGCCCTGAGTTCAAGAAAGCCAACAGCTCTGTTGTCATCCTGAAGCCGCAGTACAAGGACGGCATGCCGGAGATCGGCAGCCTGCTTTCCATCTACAAGATCGTGGAGCAGATGATCGACGAAGGCAAGGTGCTGGCCGCAGCAACGCCGGGTTACGGCGGCGTTGCCGAAGCACTGTTCAAGATGTGCGTCGGCAACCACGTGGGCCTGTCCCTGAGCCGCGATATCAACCTGGACGACCTGTTCAAGCCCTGCTATGGCGCAGTTATTCTGGAGCTTCTGGATGCTTCTGCCGGTGAATTCCTCGGTTCCACCACCGTGGATTACGTCATCAACGTCAACGGCGAAAACATCGACCTGCAGCACCTGCAGGATGTATGGGAAGCAAAGCTGCAGCCTGTCTTCCCCTACCTCAAGGCTGGCGAGGAAGTTAAATCCCTGGAATACAAGGTCAACTGCTTCCAGCGTGTTGCCCCGGCTGTGCGCCTGGCCACACCGCGCGTTATCATCCCTGTGTTCCCCGGCACCAACTGCGAATACGACACTGCACGCGCATTCCGCCGCGCCGGTGGCGACCCGCACATTCTGGTGTTGAAGAACCTGACCCCCGCCGACGTTGCCGCCAGCTGCGAAGCCCTGGTGAAAGAGCTTGACCAGAGCCAGATTCTGATGCTGCCGGGCGGTTTTTCCGGCGGCGATGAGCCAGACGGCTCCGCCAAGTTCATTGCGGCGTTCTTCCGCAACCCCGCTGTGGCCGATGCCGTCAACCGTCTGCTGAACCAGCGTGACGGCCTGGCACTCGGCATCTGCAACGGCTTCCAGGCATTGATTAAGCTGGGCCTTGTGCCTTATGGCGAGATCCGCCCGATTACCGAGAACGACCCGACCCTAACCTTTAACACCATCCACCGCCACCAGAGCATGCTGGTGCGCACCCGCGTAGCTTCCAACAAGAGCCCTTGGCTGAGCGAATGCAATGTGGATGATGAACACCTGATCGCCATCAGCCACGGCGAAGGCCGTTTTGTCTGCAATGACGGCCTGCTGCAGCAGCTGATCAACAACGGTCAGGTTGCCACCCAGTATGTTGACCTGAACTGCGTGCCCACCATGGATATGCGCTACAACCCCAACGGGTCTGTGCTGGCCATTGAGGGCATTACCAGCCCGGACGGCCGCGTGTTCGGCAAGATGGGCCATTCTGAGCGCAGCGGCGACAGCCTGTACAAAAACGTTACCGGCGACAAGTACCAGCCGATTTTTGAAGGCGGCGTGAACTACTTCAAACTGTAAGACATGCTGTAAGAAAGGAAACCCGACCAATGGCACATGATCGTTATATTTCTCCGTTTTCCACCCGTTATGCTTCCGATGAGATGCAGTATACTTTCTCGGACGATAACAAGTTCCGCACCTGGCGCAGGCTGTGGATTGCGCTGGCCAAGGCTGAGCAGAAGCAGGGCCTGGACATTACCGATGAACAGATTGCCGAGCTGGAAGCCCACAAGGATGACATCAATTACGAGGAAGCCGTTGCCCGCGAAAAGCTGGTGCGCCACGATGTCATGAGCCATGTTTACGCTTACGGCCTGCAGTGCCCCAAGGCAAAGGGTATCATCCACCTGGGTGCTACCAGCTGCTATGTTGGCGATAACACCGATGTTATCATCATGCGCGAAGGCCTGCAGCTGGTGCGCAAAAAGCTGATCGGCGTGCTAGCCAACCTGGCCGGTTTTGCCGAGCAGTACAAGGATATGCCCTGCCTGGCTTACACCCACTGCCAGCCCGCCCAGCTGACCACCGTTGGCAAGCGCGCTACCCTGTGGATGAACGAGTTCTACATGGACCTGCAGGAGATTGATCACCAGATCAGCCAGCTGGCCCTGCGCGGCGTTAAGGGTACCACCGGCACCCAGGCCAGCTTTATTGAGCTGTTCAACGGCGATTCTGCCAAGGTCAAGGCAGTGGAAGCCGATGTGTGCGCCCAGATGGGCTTTGACAAGGTTGTGCCCGTCTGCGGCCAGACCTACAGCCGCAAGGTGGACTACAATGTGCTTTCCGCCATTGCCGGTCTTGCCCAGAGCGCCATGAAGATGGCCACCGACATCCGCCTGCTGGCCAACTTTAAGGAGATGGAGGAGCCATTTGAAAAGAACCAGATCGGTTCTTCCGCCATGCCGTACAAGCGCAACCCCATGCGCTGCGAACGCATCTGCGCGCTTTCCCGCTACCTGATGGTGGACGTGCTGAACCCCGCCATCACCGCCGGCACCCAGTGGTTTGAGCGCACGCTGGACGATTCCGCCAACAAGCGCATCGCCATGGCTGAGGGCTTTTTGGCTGCTGATGCCATCCTGAACATTCTGCTGAATGTTTCGGACGGGCTGGTGGTTTACCCCAAGGTTGTCCGCAGCCGCGTGATGGCTGAGCTGCCGTTCATGGCCAGCGAGAACATCATGATGAAAGCCGTCAAGAAAGGCGGCGACCGCCAGGAGCTGCACGAGCGCCTGCGCGAGCACGCCGTGGCCGCTGCCGCTGTGGTCAAGCAGGAGGGCAAGCCCAATGATATGATTGCCCGCGTGGAAGCTGACCCTGCATTCGGTCTGACCCGCGAGGAGATCGAGGCCGAGCTGAGCCCCGAAGATTTCACCGGCCGCGCCCCGCAGCAGGTGGAAGAGTTCCTGGCCGAAGTTATCCGTCCCGTGCTGGACGCCAACAAAGAGGATCTTGGCCAGCATGTGGAGCTGAATGTTTGATTTATTTGGGCTTGAGGAATTATAAGATTACGATAGCATCATGATTGGATGAATAAGCGAAAGGCTGCTTCTTCGGTTGAAGGAGCAGCCTTTTTGAGTTTTAGGGGGATTATATTCCATCATACATCACGGCGGGATGAGGGCATCCCGCCCTACCGCACCGTAAATGATGGCTTTATTATCATGCTTCAAATCTCCCCCGCCGCCACATCGTCGGATTCTATGCATTGGGCAAGAGCGGTCTCATAGGGGATATCCCGCTGGATCATGGTCACATCATAGGTGGCAAAATGGTAGCCGTTTGCTTCGCAGGCGGCTTTTATTTTTTGCAGGGCGGGCTGCAAATCTGCCTGCTGGGGCTGCGATGTGGTTTGAATCGTGACCGCCAGCTTGGCCGGTACATGCTGCAGAATCTCCTTTTTAAACGGGGCGTCCAATGGCAGCCACTGCTGGTATTCCATGCCCAGATCAGAGATATTTTTCCCTGATTCATACGGCAGAATCACCATCACGCATTGCTGCGCTTCATCGTATGGAATGTCATATTCCGGCAGGGCATCGACCAGGGCCGGTGCCAGGTCAGCCCGCGCTTCCTCGTTCATGCGCCATGCAGTGTTGAGCCGGGCATCCACATACTGGGTGTGGTCAACGGTAGGGGTATCGCTGGTAAAGAGCCAGAAACTCGTTTCCACATAGAACCGGGTATCCCGGCTTTGCTGGGATTGCACGCCGACTGTATAGCAGAATCCCCGCATCGAACCTGCGTTTTCTGCCGTAAAAGTCTGGTCCGGGTAAAGTTTTTCCGCAAACTGTATGGCCCGGTACATGGCCCAGCGCTCGCTGATGGGGTCGCCGTTGATGCAGTCAAATGCCAGCAGCACCAAAGCAATCAGCACCGCCGCCAGAATGCCTGCCATCTTCCGCTTACTTTTCACTTTCATGTTTTTTCTCTCCTTTCCCACTGGCATAGTTCAACAGCCAGCCAATCAGGCAGCCAATGCCGCACAGCCCCAGCATAAAAACGCTGTACACAATTAGGGTGACCGGGTACTCCATCAGGGTGGCCCCATACTGCCAATAACGCACGAAGGTCCGCAGCAGCGCGCAAAGGGCAATGCCCTCCCCCACTGCCATCAGCAGCTTCCACATCTGGGGGTCCTGATACACGGCCGCAGCACACACAAACGGGAAAATCAGGATGATCCAGTTGGAATGTTCGCCGTAACTTGTCAGCACCCCAAAGCCCATGCCCAGCGCTGCAAACATCAGCAGGCCGGTATTGTATTTGTGGCGGATCTTTTGCAGCAGGCGGGCATCATCGGGTGCAGGCAGGCTTTGTGGCAGGGCCTGC
>ULPU01071344.1_pt1 | contig 25690 bp, 20 predicted proteins | sample 1953821 | NCBI WGS metagenome assembly ULPU01 (sample SAMEA4835637, study PRJEB28245) | human gut metagenome | biome: gut microbiome; material: fecal sample | place: Denmark | collected 2008
TACCGAAAACATAGGCTGCCTTGTTGAATGGACCACCCATGTCGATCGCCATCATTCCACCAAGTACCAGGCCAAGCAGGATACGGCTGGAATCTCCCATTCCTTTCAAACCACTATTTAATGCTGTATTGATCGTACCCATGACCGGCTCAACAACGAAGTTCATTGCTAATCCAGTCACCAAAATACCAACAACCGGATAGATCAATACCGGTGCAAGTTTTTCCAATGCTTCCGGCATCTTTTCGCAAACTACGCGCAGCGCCTTGATCACGTAACCTGCCAAAAATCCTGCGGCTAACGCTCCCAAAAATCCGCTGGTTCCATTGTGTGCCATCATTCCACCGACAAATCCCAGTGCTAATGCCGGTCTGTCTCCGATCGCCATGGCGATAAATCCTGCTAATACCGGAAGCATCAAGCCAAAGGCAATATCACCAATTCCCTTTAATGTTGCGGCAACCGGTGTGATCGTACCAAAATTTCCACGATCCGCAACAGATAAGGAATTCATATCGACTGACAAACCATCGATCAGAAATGCTAATGCTATAAGAATACCGCCTCCAACGACAAATGGAAGCATATGCGATACACCATTCATAAGTTGTGTATAGATCTGATGTCCGATACTGCCACCGGATTTTGCGTTCTCGCTGCGAGCCGGAGCATTTGCTGCATGATAAAGTGGAACATCTCCAGACGTTGCTCTCTCGATCAACTCATCTGCCTTGTTAATTCCATCCGAAACCTGACATTCTATCACACGCTTACCATCAAAACGGTCCATTGGCACCTGCGCATCTGCTGCTACAATAATACAGTCTGCATCGTCAATTTCCTGCTGTGTCAACACATTCTTTGCACCACCGGATCCGCGTGTCTCGATCTTAATGGCAATCCCTGCTGCTTTTGCTGCTTTCTCCAAGCCTTCAGCCGCCATATACGTATGTGCGATTCCTGTCGGACAGGAAGTAACGGCCAACACCTTTGCTGCCTGAGCTGTCTCTAACCTTTCATCAATGTCCGGTTTCTCATCGTCTGCCTTGTCGATAATGTTCAAAAACTCATCGACTGTCTTAGCATTGCGGAGTGATTCTGAAAAATCCTCATCCATCATAAGCACTGATAATTTGCTAAGTACATCCAAATGGACATTGTCCTCTGTGTTTGGTGCTGCGATCAAAAATAGTAATGTTACCGGTTCGCCGTCCAAAGAATCAAAATCAACACCATCCTTGACTACCATTGCTGAAAGTCCCGGCTTTGTAACTGCATCGCATTTGCCATGTGGAATCGCAATGCCCTCACCAATTCCGGTCGTGCTCTCCTCTTCACGAAGAAAAACCTGCTTGCGGTAAGCTTCAATATCATTGATCTTACCACTTTTGCCCATAAGTGACACGATCTGATTCAATGCCTCTGTCTTGTCCGCAGGCGAAGCATCCAGACAAATGCTGTTTTTGTCTAATAAATCTGTAATTCTCATATGATCACCTTTCCTTCCCATACATTATAAATAATGCACTGCGGTTTTTTCATATTCCGTTTCAATTTCCTGTCTTGTTGCCAAATTTTCAGAGCAAGCGCTGGCACCTCCACTGGCAAGGCCCATACGGAATGCATGTTCGTAATCTCTCTTCTGCATCCAGCCGGCCATAAAGCCTGCAACCATGGAATCTCCCGCTCCTACTGTGTTTTTGACTACGCCCTTAGAGGATTCTCCTGCAATGATCTGCCCATTCTCTGCAAGAAGAACTGCCCCTTTACCACCCATAGAAACTAATACATTTTTAGCTCCACGTTCCTGTAGGTTCTTTGCATATGGAATAACATCGCTCCACTCTGACAATGTTACCCCAAAGATCTCACCCAATTCATGATGATTCGGTTTGATCAAAAACGGATGATATTCTAATACATTTAGCAGCAAATCTTTAGTGGCATCAACTGCGATTGTCATATTTTTATCAGACAAACGTTTCAAGATCTGCTGATAAATATCATCCGGCATCGAGCTTGGAATACTTCCTGCCAAAACAAGCACATCATCTTTATTGAGCTGATCAAGTTTTCCCATCAGCTGATCAATCTGCTGTTGTCCGATATCCGGTCCTTGTCCATTGATCTCTGTTCCATCAATGTTCTTTAATTTCAGATTGATACGTGATATACCATGCTCAAGTTTGATGAAATCCGACTGAACTCCTGCCTGTTCCAACATTCGCACAATCTCGTCTCCTGTAAAACCGGCCATGAATCCCAGTGCTATGTTCGCAATCCCGAGATTTCCAAGGACAATAGAAACATTAATTCCTTTGCCGCCCGGCAATATCAGTTCGGATGCAGTGCGATTGGTCATTCCCAGTTCAAAATCGTTCACCGACACAATGTAATCCACTGAAGGATTAAATGTTACTGTATATACCATACAACTTCCTTTCCGCTGTCTTCAGCTATTTATTTTCTTCTTTGCCTGATCGATCATTTGCTTTATGATGATTTTATTATAACCGCATGTTCTTTCATAATCAATCACAATCAGTCACAAATCTCCATACTGTTTTTTGTGCAAATTGCACAATACTGCTCTTATTTTTTTCATTCTTCTAGATATTTCGTGTGTTTTATGCCATTTTTGCCATATTGGCAAAATAATCCGAACCATCATTCACTCCATTTCACTCATACTCGTTCATTATCAATCATTATTTTCATGATGGTTAGTTTGCTTCTGTAATCTTTCTTTATTATAAGAGCGGAGAGTACGATTTAGAGCTGAAAGGTTGCGTTAATACAAAAAGACAACCTCTATTTACCATAAAGGTTGTCTTCTTATTATTTCTTTTTATCCAAAAAATATGACTGCCAAGCATGATGTTGGTTTGGCATATTCTGATAATACGATACTGCCGTTCGGCTGCTCGCTCTGGAATTACCAATCTCTTGGCGCTGTTTCAACAGATACCGTTGAAACACTTCCCGATTTCTGCGTTCCAACCCCTCGATCTTAACACCGCAATCAGTAATGACACGGATCAAATTCTGCATTTCCAAGATTGCACTGCGATAACTCTGCTTATCTTGCTCAAGATATGGGCTGACTTTGTGATATACACTATCAAACCCTTTATCCAGAATATTGATTTCTCCAAGTGCTTTTTCTTTCTGTGCCATTAATTGTTCAAAAACATCTATGTCCATGTTTTCCTGTTGCAAAACTTCGCTTTGTTGTTGCGTCAATGTAAGCAGCTCTTCCATGATCCGTTGTTTCTTTTGCAGCGATTCCTGCAATGCGGATAAATATACTGTTGCCGTCTCCATCAATACTCTCCTACTTTACTATGCCGTTACTCTATATAACCTTGTGCGCAGAAAGCAATGCCTCTGACATCTGTTCTGCACTATCGATCATACCACATTATTAATACGCATTACCTCTTTCCATGTCTCACGCATTGTCTTAATATGGTGCAGCGCATCTTCTAACACTGCTTTGTCTTTTTTGACATTAGCCTCAACCAAGCGACGGTAAATATAATCATAGACGACCTCAAAATCCTTCGCCACCGGATACTTCATATCAAGCGTTGAACGAAACTCTACAATAATATTTTGAACTTTAATAATATTATTATTCGCTTTCTCAATATCGCCTTTATCGATTGCCTCAATCGCCATATTAGCAAACTTGATCGCACCATCATACAACATCAATGTCAACTTAGCCGGTGATGCCGTCTGAATCGCATTACGCTGATACTGCATTGCTGCCTTGTTATATGTTGCCATTCCTCTTATCTACCTCCATGTATTAGTTGCTGCCAAGATAACTTGACAAGGATGACTGCTGTGAATTCAAGCTTGCCAATGCTTTTTCCATCGCTGAAAACTGTTTATAATAATGGTCTTCCATCGTCTGCAATTTTGTTTCCCAACTCTTAATATCTTTCTTATATTGAGTCATCTGCTTTGTCATTTCCTTATCGTTATAGAACGTCAAAGCACTGCTCATCGTTGTCGATTTCATCTTTTCATTTAATGCATCATACAAGTTGTTGGTAAGCCCTGCCATCACTTCTGCCACAACGTCCGGATCTTCTTTCAAAAGATCCTGCAGCGTATTCGTTGAATCAGAGTAAACCGAATCATCCTCATCTCCTTTAATATGAAGCTGACCATACTCTTTATAATCTGTTCCTGTAGTAATACCAAGATTTGCCAAAGAATACTTCTTCCCGTTCGAAGCAGTGATCGATTTACCGGTAATACTTCTCATCGTTGTAATAAGTCCATCCAGAGTGCTGTCACGACGAAGCAAAGAATCCTTAATCTTGGTATTCCATTTCTCTACCTCTTCATCAGACATCGCATCCTTCTGATCATCAGTCAACACATCATAGTTTCTCGCCGATTTCGCATTATACAATGTATTCATTTCTTTCAGAATCGAATTATACTGTGTCACAAACTCTTTGATCGAATCGTATACCGCATCGGTATCATCAGAAACGGTAATAGACACTTCTCCGTCTGTCACATCCATAAGATCTAAAGATAAGCCATTTACATTCAAAGAAGTCTTGGAACTCGTCAATGTTGCACCATTTACCTGTACTACAGAATCTGTCGCTGCAACAACAACCATTCCCACACCGGAAGCAGATTCCTGCACTGCCGAACCGTCAATCGTATCCAAACCAATCTTCTGCAGTTCTGCTGAGGATCCCGTCTCGACCCCGGCCCCTTTTGCCATAGCTGTTGCATAGTCAGTTACTGCATCAGTGATCGTCCGTTTACGGGTTTCTTCTGACTGGATCGTAATCTCATCATTACTGAGACCATTGGTCAACGCTTCCGTAATCTTACTCTGATAATCGTCTCCGGCAATCTGACTATCCGCATTTTCCTGTATATATTGTTTTGCTAATGTGACTAGCTCTTCTTGTGTATGTGACGCATCATCTTTTCCTTCTAACTTCCCGGCGTTGATCAATGCCTGTTTGGCATCGTCCGTTATCACATTATTGCCATTTTCATCTTTTTGGAAATATTTTGTTTCCAATTCTGTAACAATCTGGTTACGATAATATCCGGTCACCTCAGATTTTGCCTGTGCATCCGATACTTCCATCAGAGAGGCAACTGCCGAATCAATCTTATCCGAAGATGTGTCATTTTGTATACTAGCTAATACGTCCAGCACACTATTCTTCTGTGCTGCTGTCAAACTATCATATTTTACGGCATTGTTCACAGTCTGTTGCGCATTTAACTGCTCCTGCGTAAATGCCGTCATCTTGATCTCAAACTTTTGATCTAAACCACTATCCTTTGCACTGATGAAGAATCTGCCCTGTCCCTCATCAAAAGATGCATTTAAGCCTGCCGATTTCAAATTATCAACAAAATCACTAATCGTAGTATCTGCATTTACCGTCATGCTGACTGTCTGATCTGCCGTCTTGATCTGAATCTGCTTCGTGCCATCAGCCGTCATGCCAAGATCAGAAAGTTTTGTGGAAGAAGTAACCTTGTTTGTGACCTTCTCACCCTGATCATTAGTAGTCTCATAAGAAGAAATCTTGGCACTTGTAACATACTGTGCCGCTGCAAGGCTCTTCACATTGACGCGATAGGTACCTTTTGTCGCACTGCTATTTGCAGATACTGTCACCTTCGTTGAATCGGAAGATGTTGCTTTCTTCGTCTGATAATTAGACTGAAAACGAAGCTTACCTGCATAATCTTTATAAAAGCTATACATTTTCGTATTCAGACCGGACCAGATCTCCTGTTTCCACTCTAATTTCTGCTTCTTAGACTCTATCTTGGTCTTCTTAGCTTGCTGTGTCTCCATCAAAGACTTTACAATCGATTCCGTATCCAAACCGGAAATCATACCTGACATTCTAATCGCCATAATAACCTCACCTTTCTAAGCGCCTATATATCGTCGACATAACCGCACTATGTAATTATTTACATTCTGATTTTTACCATTAGCGCTTTTCATCCACGATCAAACCAGCCAACTCCCACATCTTCTGAAGCATTTCCAAAGACTCTTCCGGCGGCACCTCGCGAATCAGCTTATCACTTGTTTTGTCAAACACTTTGATCGACACTCGCTTGGTTGCCTCATCATACGAGTACTCGCATCGGGTACTCACCATACGATTATTTGCACTGGAAACCGCAGAATCTATTGTACTCTTAGCAGGATCCTTCCCATCAAATGGCATTCCCTGCTTTGCATCAGACTCCTGTCCACTTGTCTGCCCTGTTGTCTGTCCTGTAACATTACTTGGTGTTGCCGTTGTCTTCTGTACGGCAACCGCCTTACCTGCATCTACACGGGTTACATCCGGCGATGCACTTTCCGCAGTCCTGTTTACTCCACTTATAACATCCATATCCATTTTCTTACACCTCCGTGTGCTATACTCTGCAAGTCCCTTAAGCGTCTTGGCACATCCTGTACCCGCTTTCTATATAATATATCGGATTTTCCGAAAATAAATTAACCATTCGGCATGTTATTTCTGAAACAATCCTCTCAGCGCTTCTACATCCACGGCACTTCCTGCCTGTTTATTCTCTTCCTGAATCTGTACATACAATTCTTTGCGATAGATCGGCACGGATTTAGGGGCTTTCACACCCAGTTTGATCTGATCGCCTTTAATCTCCAACACTGTGATCTCTATATCATTTCCAATCATAATGGATTCATTTACTTTTCTTGCTAACGCCAGCATAATTTTGTCTCCTCTCCATGTATTACTGCAAAATAAAGTGTTTCACCTCATAATCTGTATTTTCAGCAACGATCTGCACGCCCTTACGCGTTCCCGCATTAATGATCAATGGCGCCTTTTTGTTTACCGATGTGCGTTTCACATCTGCCGGTACCGTTGCCAACAAAAATACAACCAGATCATCTTCCTTGATCTCGCCAACAGACTCTAATAATGCATCCTCCACGATCGGATTGTACTGTTCATCTACCCGCTGTGGATTTACGATCGGAAATGCCAGTCCCGGCTCCGTTGTTGACTGCAACCATGAGAAAAACGGTGGTTCCTCCCCATCGATATCGTAAAGGATCGTGTAATCCTTGTATTCTTCAAAACCAAACAGCCCCTTATCAAAATGTATAATCTTTTCATCGCCGATTTCTACTTCCCCAAAATATCTTGTTTGAATCTTCATCTGTGCATCCTCCTCGTTGATAATCAGTAAGGTGCCAAACTCTTTTGACACCTTACATTTATTTGCTGATCCTGCTGCCTGAAACCTCCCTGCAGGAATTGCCATGTTCTATTCTAGATATAATCTAACAATGAATTACCCAATATTTTTGCCGTAGCCGATAATGATGCCTGATGCAGATTGTCTGCCTGTGTCAAGCCGATCACAGCATCTGCGATATCCATATCTTCGTTGTTCGATAATTTTTCCTCCGTATCTGTCTTTTCATCCGAAAGACGATCCTGTGTCATCTGCAAGCGATTGTACTTGGCTCCAAGTTCAGCTACCGCAACATTTAAGGTTGCCTCACATTTGTTCACCATAGTAAGACCGCGTCCAAAGGCTTCATTCATGATACTGACGCGAAGCTGCTGCTCATTTTCCAACGATGTTTTTAAGGTACCTAACGATGCAATTTCATCTTGATCAGACGTATTTGCTATCTTCTTCTCTACATCTGCAATACGGTTTTCTACATCCGTCACATCGCCGATCACACGCTCGATATAATCTAAGCAACGATAAATTTCTGTATCAAACGCATCTTTTGCCTGCGTATTTACTGTCAAAGTCTGACTGAAATTGACCTCGTAATTAATATTTTGATCACTTGGATCTGCAAAGTAAGTGTTCTTCATGGATACTGTATCGTAGCGATCACACTTAAAATACATCTCCGGGCGAATATCACTTTTTTCGAATTTATTTTTGGTATAATCAATTGAAAAATCAGCCTCTTTCTCCTGAATCGTACTATACAAAGTCTTGCCTAGCACAATTTCTCCGGCATCATATATATATAGCGCTTCATAATTAGTGCCGTTCACCTGATTGTACCGGTCAATGTCGTAAGCATACGCATCGTTTTGAGACACCACACCAACTTTGCCATTATCTACCGAATACTCTTCTGTCGTATTTCCATAGGTGAGTGACATGCGAAATACATTGTTTCCGCCTGTGATCGGCTGATTGGAACAATTGTTGTAAGATAACTGTATGCGATAACCGGTGTTCACCTTTGCCTCTAACTTAGCATACTCTTCCTGCGTCATGCCATCCTGATATTTAATATCAGACTCTACATTACGGATCGTATCAATATCTGTCGATTTAAATTTCTCCGTAATCTCATATTCTAATGTATCACTGGAGTTCGGGAACAACAGCGATGTGTCCGTGCGATACCCGGTAAACATATATCGTCCGGCGTAGTCCGCATTTGCATTATCCTCAAAGATTGCTGTTGCGTACTGTCTAAGCTGTGTCAGTATCGCTGTTCTCTCTTTTGATTCCGGATAACTGTTAGCGCCTTGGCTAAAATATCCTTCCATATCCGTAAACGTAGAGCTTACCTTTTTCATCGCTCCCTCTGTCGTATCCATCCAATCCATGGCATCCTGCACATTTTTTTCAACATATTGTGTCAACTGTGCCATTGTTGTGCGAAATTTGAGCGAACGAGATGCGATCGTCGGATCCTCTGAAGGACGTTGAATCTTCTTCATCGTCGTGTACTGCTCTTCTGCCGTCAACATTTTATTCTTTGCATTTGATATATGCACCTGTGATCTGTTTGAAATCATTGAATTTGTTACTCGCATAGGTATTCCCTCCATTTACTGATCATCTGTTATACTGCAGTGCCATTGATCAATTTATCCAATGCCTCGTTCATTATGGACAAAACACGATATTGATAGTGTAACAGATTTTGATAGATTACCAAATTCTGGCCCTCTTCATCTTCATCTACACCGGAAATCGAAGTTCTTCGATGATCCACTGCATCCAAAATGTTCTGTGCATTTTCTGTAGCTGCCGTCACACGTGCTGAATCTACACCAAGTACTGCAGTGCATAATACATTCAGGAAAGATCCCGGATCACCCTGCTTAAACATGGAATTATCGGTCTGCAGTGCCAACATTTTTGTGAGATTTTTGGACTCTTCCCATCCGGTCAGGCCCTCTGTATTTTCTGCAGAGCAGGCCAACATTCTGCCGTTTTTAACAATATCGTCATTGGCATGAAAATTAAGGATCGACATATTGTAATAACTGCATACTGCATTCTCATCCGTATTATCCAACTCTGATGAATGAAACGAGAATATGTTGTTGTCATCATCCGGAATGAACACTTTTTCTACAATATTGCCATTTTTATCTTTCAGATTATAGTAGTTCGTTTCTCCTGCAACAGTTTCAAACTGATAACCATCTGCCCGATAAGCCTGCTGCTTGTTAGAATCAAACACTTTACTGCCGTTATAATAGTAAAATGTATCTTCCGCATTATACAAAAATTCTGTCATCTGAAACTGTTGATTCGATGTCACGTTAGTCGCTACAAACAAATCTTTTCCAAGTTTGCCATCCAGATCATAGCCCTTATTTTGCAACATATTAAAGTTTGCAGAAAATGTTCTGACAAATTCATTAAGCTGCGTCATATAATACGGAATTCCACGGAATGCGATGGAATCTCCTGCCGATGCAAGCCTCTTTTCAGGATTCGGATCCTGCATAATATTTTGCAGGCGTGTTACCCCGTTATCACTTAACTCCTCCTTCAAAACAAATGTATATGTATATGTACCATCTGCAGCTACTGTTGCAGAAAAGGATTCATATTCGTAATCCACATTACCGATCGTTAACACTCCATCCGATGCCGGCAGATCCAGCTTGGATAAATTCGATGCGTTGGCGCTGCTGTATTGATCACTCGTGATCGTTAATGTACTCTTACCGCCCTTTGCTGTATCATTCTTCTTCAATCCGGTCAGTGTTGCTTTGAAATTTTCCGCATTGTTGCCATCGCGCATCTCAATCAACCCCTGTAATTTTCCTCCAAGCGTTGTATTGTACATGTCAAATTCCTGACCATAACTCCACTCTAACCGATACAGATTAACAACATCATTCTGGCTTACCTTGTTCGTAGATCCCTCTGCATTGATCGTATTGTACCGTGCGGTATCGACCAAAATACCTCCACCCAGCGTCACAATAAACTGATTCGTCCCATTGCCATCTGCGGGTGCTTTTTCTGTCACATTGATGTCCGCTAATTCGGACAATTTGTCCAAAATAACCGCTCTCTGATCACGAAGATCATTTGCACGGTCGCCATACACTTCTAATGTATTGATCTGTTTATTTAAGGAAGCGATCTGTGCTGCATACGCATTGATCTGCTTTACCGTTGTCTCAATCTCTGTATTGACATCTACCTGCATATTCTGCAGCTTCACTGCCGCATCTCTGACATAATAAGACAGCGTATCCGCATATCCTGCCACCTGCGCACGGATCGTCTGATCCATAGAAGAGGTTGTCAAATATTTCAAAGAGGAAAAGAAGCTGTCTAAAGAATTCGTAATGCTTCCTTCCGAATCTTCTTTCGGATAGATACAATCCTCAATGCTGCTCAAATAAAAGGACTCTGTTGAATATTTACCTACTGTAGTATTGCTGATGCGGTACTTGGCATCATAATAATCATCGCGGCTGCTGAGAATCGCTGTGGCCTCTACACCTGCACCCAACATTCCGTAGCTGGTGCGCAGCGAAACAGCTTCCTTCGCTGACTGCTCTACTGTCTGTCTGCTGTATCCTCTCGTCTTTACATTGGATATATTATGTCCTGTCGTTGTCAATCCGGCATTATATGTCGACATGCCGGACACTGCTATATTCAATCCAAAAAAAGTTGATGGCATATTCCATTCCCCCTTCTGCTCTATCCAAGTCGTTCAATCAAATGCTCTAACATCGCATCGATCACTGAAATATAACGTGATGCTGCATTATAGGCGTGCTGATATTTTAACAGATCCACCATTTCTTCTTCACTGGAAACACCCATCACCTGCTGCCGTTTATCCTCAACACTCTCGGTCAGCTTTTGCTGGTTGTCGACCATGCTCTGCCATGTATTTCCCTTCGCACCGAGTGCCGTTACCATAGAGCGGTAATACTCCGCATAGGTATACGTTGTCTCATTGTTGGGATCCAGTGCGGCAAACTTCTCATTCCATTCCGAAAGAATATCCTCAAATACTTTTGTATTGTATCCGCCGGTCTCTCCAAGCTCCGGATTAAGTTTCACCGGAAGCAATGCATAATCTTCTATAACATCCGGATTCACTTCCAGATTCAGCAAAGTATATAACGTATTGGCATCTTCTTCGTCCTCCTCATTGTATACATACAATTTATAAGACTTAGATCCATCCGCATTTGTAATTTCCTGCGCCAACGGAATCTGATTGCCCTCCTCGTCTTTTCCATAAACCTGTGCATCTATGGTAAGTACCCGATAGCGATCCGTTGCTTTGCGGGAGAAAACTTCTGTTCCGATCGTCATATCATCATCAGTACCCACTGCACAATTTACAACATCTAGAATCTTGTATTTGCCATCCTGCAAGTTCACAGCATTGCCGTTTGCATCTACACCACTAATTCCTGTAAGATCCTGCGAGATGTTCGGACAAAATGCATCGTTGACCATCGTTACCAATCCATGGATCAACTGATCAAACTGTGCCTGTATCTGTGTAAGTATCGAATTGCCGGTTGTATTATTGTATTTATCTAATTTTTCTTTGAAATCATTACAAGCCAACAAATAACTTGTTTCATCAAATTTGCCGGCATCATCGATATAATCAGACTTGACCGGCTGTACCGGAATATCTTTATAATTGGCGATCTCATTTCCTCTCGCTGTCAAGATACCAAGCAAGGAACCGGTATCTGTCTTGCGCACAGCAGAGTACGCTGTCTCCATATCATAAACATCACTATAACCATTGTCGAGCCATGTAACATTATACATTTCAGATACTGATTTTACTTCATACTGCTGTGTCGCATCGTTGTATTCTTCCTGTTTTATGCGTTCAACACCCATGTGGTAACTTCTCGCATCATTCACTAACGGTGCATTGCCTATAAAGACGCGCACATTGCCGTTATGATCCTCATTGTATGTATAATAAGTATACTCTGCCAGCTCATCAAGGAGCTGGTTTCTGGCATCGCGGTAGTCATTCGCATTTTCCAATCCGGACGCTTCCGCCTCGCGAATACGCTTGTTCAGATCCAAAATCTGTTCTCCAATAGAATTGATCTTATCGACCTGCGCCGTGATCTCTTTATTCAAATTAACCTGGTAGTCCACCAAAGTCTGATAAACATCCTTTGCATTCTTAATAAAAGACTCTGCATTGGATAAAAACAGTTCGCGATTCACAACACTCTGCGGATCGGTTGAAATGGTCTGTAACGAATCCCATATATCCTGCAATGAATTTTGAAATTCAACGCCTTCCAGCTCACCCAATATGTCTTCAATCTCCTGACTGGTCGTAAGCTGTCTGTCATAAAAGTTTCCTCTACTCACTTCCAGACGATATTCCTTATCCAAGAAAATATCGCGGATCTGTCGAACCTGTGCAACCGTAGTTCCATAACCAATCTGCTGCGTCCCATGGCTTGTCACCTTGATGTTGGAATAGTAAGTATCCCGCAATATATTCTGTTGTCTCGTATATCCGGTCGTTTTGGTATTGGCCAGATTGTGTGCCGCAGTATTCATACCCGCCTGCGAAGCCTTCAATCCGGACACACCGGAATTAAAACTGGTAAATAAGCTCATACGATACTCTCTCTTTCTTTCCGTTATACATAAAAAGCACGAATACCACTCGGAAAATACAGTGTGTCAGAAAAGCTTCCTACTTCTCTGACAATCACTGCTTTGCGTCAAAAGACCCCGTCCCAAAGCCGGCATCAACTCCGCCTCCTGCGGCTGACGCATTTTTGTCGTAGTTATTATTTCCCGGTGACATCCGTGTACTCTGAATAAAATTCATATTGAATTCAATCATTTCAAGGGAATTTTCTATTAAATTTTTATTCTTTGTATTAACATCTACCAAGCGTTTCATCGTTTGTTGCAGCTCGTCGTGCAACAACGCCAACCGCTCCTGCTCTTCCGGCTGTTTCCCCAGCAGTTCGATCAGACCGGTAAGACTTAAATCTTTCACCGGACGATTCAACACCATTCCCATATTGTGCAGAACCTCTTCTCTGCGATGTCCGTACGCAGATGCCTGATCCAGCAATTCCTGTTCTTGATCCGTAATCTCTTGCAATCGCTTCAGATCTCCACGGATCAACACTTCTGTCTTCTGTTCCGATATCGGAATCAGTGTCTGGTAGACTTCCATCTCCTGCTGCAACACGGCAGTCAGGTCATCAATCAAACTTGCCAAATCTGCTCCCTCTTGTCTCCTATTTCAAGAATCCGTTCTTAAAATAAGGAATCAAAATATTTACTCACCATCTTTTCTGCAATCTCCTGTGAAGATACATTATACGTACCGGAAGCAATCGCATCCTTGTACTTATTTACCTTGTCCTCACGAACATCTTCCGTATCCTTCACTGCCTGCTTTGCAATCTGATAATCCTTCGCTGTCTGCGAAATCTGAAATTCGTCTTTCGCATATTTCTTCTCAGTGCGGACATTCTTCGTCGGCTTAGACTGCTGATAAAGTCGGCTTACATGATTTAATGCATCAATTCTCATTGTTATCACCACCTGTTTCTCACTCATTTCAGTGTTTCATACATAATATGTATCGGATTTTTTTTAGATTACTTTAGCATTTGTTATTAATTTTCCAAAATTTCAAAAGAGGCACTGCCCTACTGCAGCGCCTCTTATATAGAAAACATTTACCATTCAGCGATCGATCACTCTTTGACATTTTTAAGAATGTCACAAAAATCAAAGGTTGCAAAATAATCTTTTGGTGTTTCAGCACGACGGATCATTTTGACACTTCCATCTTCCTGTAAAAGCAACTCTGCTGATTTTAATTTGCCATTATAATTGTACCCCATAGCAAACCCATGCGCACCTGCATCATGAATGAACAGGTAATCACCCATATCAATCTTTGGAAGCATACGGTCTACTGCAAACTTGTCGTTATTCTCGCAAAGCGAACCGGTGACATCATATTTGTGATCACATGGTGCATCTTCTTTGCCCAGGACTGTAATATGATGATATGCACCATACATTGCCGGACGCATCAGGTTTACTGCACAGGCATCCAAGCCAATATACTCTTTGTAAATATGTTTTTCATGAATTGCCTTTGCGATCAGTGCACCATAAGGAGCTAACATAAAACGACCAAGCTCTGTGAAAATAGCAACATCGCCAAGCCCTGCCGGAACCATGATCTCCTCAAATTTCTGACGGACACCTTCACCGATCACTGCAATGTCATTTGGCTCTTTATCCGGTGTGTAAGGAATGCCAACTCCACCAGATAAATTCACAAATGCGATCTCCACACCCGTCTCTTTCTGCACTTCCACGGCAAGTTCAAACAAAATGCCCGCCAATGTCGGATAGTATTCGTTAGTCACGGTATTACTTGCCAAAAAAGAATGAATACCAAAACGCTTCGCACCTAACTTTTTCAAACGCTTAAACGCTTCAATAAGCTGTTCCTTGGTCATGCCGTATTTCGCATCACCCGGATTATCCATAATATCGGTACCCATTTGGAATACACCACCCGGATTATAACGACAGCAAATCGTCTCCGGAATACCGGCAACCTCTTCCAAAAAGTCAATGTGAGTAATGTCATCCAGGTTAATAAACGCACCCAGTTCTTTTGCTTTCTGATACTCTTTGGCTGGTGTTACGTTCGAAGAAAACATGATGTCCGATCCCTTAAAGCCACAAGCTTCTGACATCATCAACTCAGTAAGAGATGAACAATCTGTGCCACAGCCTTCTTCCTGCAGGATCTTCAAAATAAATGGATTCGGGGTTGCTTTAACTGCAAAATACTCACGAAAACCTTTGTTCCAAGAAAATGCCTTCTTCATTTTGCGTGCATTTTCGCGGATACCCTTCTCATCATACAGATAAAACGGAGTCGGATATGTCTTTGCAATCTCTTCAACCTGTTCCTTCGTAACAAATGGTGTCTTTTTCATAGGTACTCGATGCCTTCTTTCTTAAATATTATGTATTCTAACTTCGGATATATGAAGTTTGAATTATTTACATTTTCCTATCATATCAAATGACATCCATTTTTGCAATATGGTGGAGGATGTAGATGGGGTGTGTTACAAGTTGCATTTTCTCTATATTTTATGGTATAATAAGGGCTTGGTAGCGAACAGACGTTTGCACCGGATGATTATATGCGGCAGAATATACACTGCGGCAGGAAATGAGGTAACTATGGCAGAATATACTGGCAAAGATATAGTAATATTAGAAGGACTGGAGGCCGTACGTAAACGCCCCGGTATGTATATTGGTTCCACCGGATCACGTGGCCTGCATCATTTGATCTGGGAGATCCTCGACAATGCTATCGACGAGCATCTCGCCGGTTATTGCAGTGAAATACATATCACGCTGCAAAAGGATGGTGGCATCTGCATTCAAGATAATGGTCGCGGTGTTCCGGTCGATCTGCATCCCACCAAAAAAATCCCTACAGTCCGTGTCGTCTATACGATCCTGCATGCCGGCGGTAAATTTGGCAATTCTGCCTATAAGGTATCCGGGGGTCTGCACGGCGTCGGTTCTTCCGTTGTAAATGCACTGTCAACGCATATGATCGTAGAAGTACGTCACAACGGTTTGATCTACCGCGATGAATATGCCGATGGCGGTCATCCGGTCTCGCCTCTCGTTAATGGTGAATTGGAGATCATAGGTAAATGCCGCAAATCCGATACCGGCACGAAGGTTACTTTCTATCCGGACCCGGAAATTTTTGAAACGATCATATTTAAGCCGGACATTATAAAAAAGAAACTAAAAGAGATTGCTTATCTCAATAAAAATCTAAAGTTGATCTATTATAATGAAGCCGAAAATGAAGAACGTACCTACCAGGAAGAGCACGGCATTCAAAGCTTTGTCAGCTATATCAACCGTGATGCGACGCCGATCCATGACACGCCGATCTATATTGAAGGGACAAGCGGTGATATTGAGGTAGAGATCGCATTCCAATACACCACGAATTATTCTGAGCAGATCAATCCCTACTGCAACCGCATCAATGTTGCCGATGGCGGTACGTTGGTGACCGGTTTTAAAACAGCTCTGACACGTGTAATGAACCAGTATGCAAGGGAACTTGGCGTACTCAAAGATAAGGATGAAAACTTTGATGGAAAAGACATCCGTAACGGCATTGTCGCTATTATTTCGATCAAGCACCCTGATCCACAGTTTGAAGGTCAGACCAAGACAAAACTTGGCAACACGGATGCAAAAACGGCGGTCGATGAAGTATTCAGTGCCGAAGTACAGCATTATTTAGACAAAAATGTAGATATATTGAAAAAAATTCTCGATAACTCCATGAAGTCCTATAATGCACGCAAAGCCGGTGACAAAGCACGCACTGCCGCACTAAAACAGCTCAATGATGTAGATACTAAAAGCAAATTAGCCGCCTGCACCTCCAAAAAGCCGGAGGAATGCGAGATTTACATTGTCGAGGGTGATTCTGCCGGCGGTACGGTTAAAACAGCCAGAAACCGCAAAACACAGGCAGTTCTTCCTCTACGCGGAAAAATACTGAATGTAGAAAAAGCAACTTTAGAAAAAATATTAGTAAACAATGAGATCAAATCTATGATTGCCGCTTTTGGCTGTGGAATCGGTGAAGAATTTGATATTTCCAAACTGCGCTATGATAAGATCATCATCTTAACCGATGCCGATGTCGATGGTGCACATATCAGCACACTGCTGCTCACATTCTTCTATCGCTTTATGCCGGAATTGATCTACTCCGGCAAAGTATACCGTGGTCTTCCACCATTGTATAAAGTAGATTACGAAAAGGCAGGTTCCGGCAAAGCAGGAGCTTCCGCCAAAACGCCAGCTGATGCCAAGCCAAAGAAACGCGGAAAGAAAAAGTATTCCGAATATGTATTTAATGACTTTGAACTGGAAAAATTCCGCAAGATCAAGGAAAATAAGATCATCGGCATCCAGCGTTACAAAGGTCTCGGTGAAATGGACGCAGAACAGCTTTGGGAAACTACACTGGATCCGGAAAGCCGTATTCTTGCACAGGTAACGATCAGCGATACTGTAGAAGCTGACGATATCACAACAACTTTAATGAGCAGTAATGTCCCACCTCGCCGTGAATTCATTATGGAAGAAGCCAAGTACGCAACGCTCGACATTTAAGATCAGGAGGAATGTGAAAACATGTCACAAAAGGATTCAATTATACAATTAGACTTTACAGAGGAAATGCGTAATTCTTACCGCGATTATGCTGTAAGTGTTATTATTTCCCGTGCGCTGCCGGATGTCCGGGACGGATTAAAACCGGTACAACGCCGTATCTTATATGCAATGACGGAACTCGGTCTGGCTCCGGATAAGCCACATCGAAAGAGCGCGCGTATTGTCGGTGATACCATGGGTAAATATCATCCACATGGCGACAGTTCGATCTATGACGCATTGGTACATATGACAGAAGAGTATTCTCTCTCGATCCCACTTGTTGACGGCCATGGTAACTTTGGCTCGATCGACGGTGACAGTGCTGCTGCCATGCGTTATACGGAGGCACGCCTCTCTCCGGGCGCTATGACAATGTTGGATAATTTGGACAAACAGCTTGTCCCATTTGGACCAAACTTTGATGAAAGCGAGAAGGAACCTTTGGTCCTTCCTGCCACTCTGCCAAATCTGTTGATCAACGGTACAACCGGTATCGCCGTAGGTATGGCAACTAATATGCCGCCGCACAATCCAGCCGAGGTCATTGATGGTGTGATCGCCTATATGAAAAACCCGGACATAACGATCCATGGGTTAATGAAATACATTAAAGGACCGGATTTCCCAACCGGAGCGATCATTACAAATGCAGATGAGATCGCACATATTTATGAAACAGGCGAGGGAAAACTAAAGGTTCGTGCCAAAACGGTGATTGAAAAGAGTGATTATGGCCGCCAAAACATTGTAATCACGGAAATTCCGTATACGGTAGCCGGCAACAAAATGAAATTGTTAGAAAATCTGGTCAGCCTGACGAAAGACAAAGTATTTGATGAAATTTACGATGTCCGCGACGAGTCCTCGAAAGAAGGTATTCGTCTGGTGATCGAAGTAAAGAAAGACCGTGATGTACAAAATCTTCTCAATGGCTTGTACAAAAAAACTGCCATGGAAGACACCTACGGTGTAAATATGCTTGCTGTAAAAGACAAGCAGCCGATCACGTTCGATCTCAAATCGCTGATCCAGGAATTTGTATTCTTTCAGGAGGAACTTTACACCAAAGAATATACACATCTGCTCAACAAGGCGAACAAGCGTCTGGAAATTGTTGCCGGACTGATCAAAGCGACCGATGTGATCGACTTGATCGTCGAGATCCTGCGCGGCAGTTCCTCCGTTAAACAGGCAAAGGGCTGTCTTGTAAATGGTGTTACGACGGATATCCGCTTCCGAAGCAAAGCTTCTGAAAAGCAGGCCGCAACACTGGACTTTACCGAAACACAGGCAGATGCCATTCTGGCAATGCCGTTAAGCCGTTTAGTCGGCTTGGAACTTCTCAAGCTGCATCAGGAAAACGATACCTTGTTAGCAAATATTGCCGAATACAAAAAAATACTTGGTAATAAAGAGGCTTTACATGATGTTATCAAAAATCGTCTCAGAGCCTACAAAAAACAATTTAACGCGCCTCGTCATACAGAGCTTGCCAACATCACGGCTGCTAATTATGTCGAAGAGATCAAAGAAGAAGACTTGTACGTATTGATCGACCGCTTCGGCTATACGAAATCAGTCGACGCTTCCTCTTACTCCCGCATTGCCCCGGATACTTTGGAAGAATATCATCATATCGTGCCGCTTCGCAATATTGATAAATTATGTGTCTTCACCAAAGGCGGTTATATGCATCAAGTGAAAGCTATGAATATCCCGAAGGGACGTGCCAAGGACAAAGGCGTTCTGATCCAAAACCTATGTAAACTGGAAAATGATGAGCCTCTCCTTTATATTAGTTTTGAAGAATTGTTTGATTCACAGCTTCTATTCATTACGCGAGCCGGCTTTATCAAACTGGTATCCGGTGTCGAGTTTGAAACAAATCGTCAGACAATCGCCTCAACAAAACTGGCAGAAGGTGATGAACTTGTATGCGTACAGCAGGTAGGCATTGAAGATGTGATCAACGCAGACCGTAAAGTAATTGTAATTACCGATCAAGGATTGTCTTTGGGATTTCCGCTTCTCGAAGTTGGTGAACTCAAGAAAACCAGCCGCGGTGTCAAGGGTATCACTTTGATCGGTGATGATCTTGTCAAGCATGCCGGTTTTGTTACGCCGGATATGGAGCGTATAGACTTTGACGGCAAAGCGATCAATCCAAAGAAGATACGCAGCCGCAAACGTGCTGCCAAGGGACAGAAATCGCAAATCGGGACCAAATAAAAGTAAAAAAATCCCCAACCGTTAGATATTATCTTAACAGTTGGGGATTTTCCTATTCACAATATTCTTTTGTCTTTACCGGAATCATTTGTCCGAAAATTACTCTGCGTCATCCTCCGCATCTTCCTCAGACTCATTTCCTTCCATCTCGTTGCCGTCAATGTCAAGGGTAACATACTCTCTGTCATCCACCTCATCAGCGAACACATCTTCAAACTCTTCCTCATCGAAATCTTCGCTCTCATCTTTGTTGAAATACTTTTCGATCACATAGAATGTTCCTGCAATCGCTGCGCCTGTAGCTGCTGCCCCGACCAAAAATTTCATCATTTTCTTCATATGCCAATACCTCTTTCCTTATATTGCAATTAATGTGCTGGTTACAAACGATCCGCTGTACTAACCTCTGGTTGTCAGCTTCTTCATAATGTGGAACAAATAAGGATCCAATCCCTTCGTCATTGCCAATGCTTCCTGAATATCGTAATCCTTAAATTCACCATTGTGATATCCTACAACACGGTTGCTGGCACCCTCACACAACAATTCTACCGCTCTGGCACCCATTGCAGATGCATATACACGATCTTTGCAAGTTGGATTGCCACCACGCTGTATATGACCTAGGATCGTTGCTCTCGTCTCTACTCCGGTAGCAAGCTCAATAACCTTAGCCATCTCATTGGAATTACCGATACCTTCTGCATTAACAATAATATGATTCTTCTTACCCATCTTACGGCGATCCTGAATCTTGGTAATAATACGCTGAATATCACCATGATATTCCTCTGTGGTCAAAATGTACTCTGCACCACTGGCAATACCGGTCCACAATGCAATGTGTCCTGCGGTACGTCCCATTACCTCGACGATACTGCAACGCTCATGAGATTCCGACGTGTCGCGCAGGCGATCGATCGCCTCCATCGCTGTGTTGATCGCTGTATCGAATCCAATCGTATATTCCGTACAAGCAATATCAAGATCGATCGTTCCCGGAACACCGATCGTGTTGATGCCCTGCTCAGAAAGTCTGCTTGCACCATTAAAGGAACCATCTCCACCAATAACAACAATTCCGTCAATGCCGTGTTTGCGGCAGATCTCAGCACCCTTCATCTGATATTCTAATTTCTTAAACTCCAGACAACGTGCTGTATAAAGGATTGTTCCGCCAAGCTGAATGATATCCGATACATCGAGTGATGACATATCAAAAATATCTTCTTCCAAAAGTCCCGCAAAACCGCGACGAATACCTTTGACATGTAATCCATTTGCAATACCGGTACGTACTACCGCACGTATCGCTGCATTCATACCCGGCGCATCTCCACCGCTCGTCAAGACACCAATCGTTTTTACTGCATTGCTCATTATCTAGTCCCCCTTGCTTCTCTTGCTGTAATTTCTACGCTGCAACCTTCTAACAATGCAACGCATTTCATATAAATTTTACGCTAAAATCAACTATTTTTCAATACTCTTTTCTTTAATCGCCACAGATTCTTTTCCATATTCTTCCAATGCACCTTCAGCCACCAGTCTTCGTGCATTCGTCTCATACGATCTTGGCAATTTTTTTACCTGATGCTCTTGCTCCAGGTAAATACAGATCGTATCAGTGCCATCCTCGCTAACTACCTGCTGCAACAGCTTTTTCTCTACGGCTAAGTAAGCTTCCTTATTAGCAAACCGAATCCATAATTCACAAGGAATACGGTCAAAAGGGATAATATCCTGACATATCACTTTGCCGGCTTTATTTTCTTCCGTCTGTGCCCGTCCCTTGACAAAAACTTTCGACCCCTCCACTAACAAATGTTTCTTCTTTTCATAGGTCTGAGGAAATACTATAATTTCCACTGTCCCATACAGATCCTCGATCGAAGCGATCGCCATCATCGTATTATTTTTTGTTGTTTTCACGATTTTATTCACGAGCAGACCTCCGATGACAACACGTTCACCATCTGTAACACTGTTGTCTTCCTGCTCTTCTTCGGCTGCAAAATCGGTCGAAATACAGGTACAATTTTTTTTCATCAAAGCAACATATTCTTCCAATGGGTGCCCACTGACATAGATTCCCATCACCTCTTTTTCATAAGTTAGCAGCTCCTCCTTTGGGAACTCCTCTACATTCGGCAATGGATACTGCTTTGCTTTCGCAAGGCCCTCGTCACCAAGATCAAATAACGATACCTGTCCTGCCATATTGTTACGCCTGTCTTTGCTGACAGCATCCATAATATTCGCATAGGCAATGACCTTTTGATGACGGTTGCCCGGAAGCGAATCCATCGCACCGGATTTAATAAGATTCTCCACCACATGCTTATTCACTTCTCCGGAATCCAGTCTCTCCAAGAAATTTTGGAGTGAAGTATAGGCTCCCCCACTTTTTCGCTCCGCAACAATACGCTCGATCACATTCACGCCAATCCCCTTGATCGCGGACATTCCAAAACGAATTCCACCATCCGCAACCGAAAAGTCGGAATAGCCTTCATTAATATCCGGTGAAAGCATCGGGATGCCCAGTTCTTTACAGTTCATTGTATAGTGTATTACCTTAGACGTATTATCACGCACAGATGTCATCAGTGCTGCCATAAACTCTATCGGATAATGACATTTCAAATATGCCGTCTGATAGCTCACAACCGCATACGCTGCCGCATGCGATTTGTTAAAGGCATACTTCGCAAAATCAATCATTTCGTTATATATTTTATTAGCAACTTCCTCGGAAATGCCGTTTGCAATACAACCCTTAACGCCCTCTGCTTTATTGCCATATACAAAGTTTTGACGTTCTGCCTCCATGACCTTTTCTTTTTTCTTAGCCATCGCACGGCGTACCAGATCGCTTCGGCCAAAACTATATCCGGCCAGACTGCGCACGATCTGCATTACCTGCTCCTGATACACAATACAGCCATACGTCGGTGCCAAGATCGGCTCAAGCTGCGGGCAGTCATACACAATGCTGTCACGGTTATTTTTGCCCTCTATATATTGTGGGATGAAATCCATCGGACCCGGACGGTACAACGCATTTCCTGCCAAAATATCTTCCATACACTCTGGTTTAAGCTCCGTCATAAAGCTCTTCATGCCACCGCTTTCCAACTGGAATACACCGTCCGTCTTACCGGCACTGATCATGTCAAACACTTCTTTGTCATCAAATGGAATGCTAAGAAGCGTATCGTCTTTGATTCCTGCCATTTTAGCTGCATTTTGTATGACTGTTAGCGTTCGAAGACCCAGGAAGTCCATCTTAAGCAGCCCCAATTCTTCTAATACCGTCATCGTATACTGCGTTGTGATCGTTCCATCAGACGCCTTGGACAATGGAACATATTCGTCTACCGGCTTTGGACTGATCAGTACACCGGCTGCATGCATCGAGGTATGTCTCGGAAGTCCCTCCAGCCGCATGGACATATCGATCAAATTCTTAGCCTGTTCATCTGATTCGTAAATTTCACGCAATTCCGGATTGACCTGCAATGCCTCTTTGATCGTAACTTTTGCTCCCTGCTTTGGCATCGGGATCTGCTTGGCGATCACATCCACATAATTATACGGCAGATCCAGCACACGCCCTACATCTCGGATCGCATTTCGTGCTGCCATCGTACCAAAAGTCACGATCTGCACAACGTGATCTTTGCCATATTTACGCACTACATAATCAATCACTTCCGGTCTTCGCTCATAGCAAAAGTCAATATCGATATCAGGCATCGTAACACGTTCCGGATTTAAGAAACGCTCAAACAACAGATCATATTTGATTGGATCGATGCTGGTAATGCCAAGCGAATATGCTACAATACTTCCTGCTGCACTGCCTCGTCCCGGTCCAACACTGATCCCATTTTCTCGCGCATAGCGAATGAAGTCCCACACGATCAGGAAGTAATCAACAAAACCCATTGTCCGAATCGTATCCAATTCGTAATCCAGTCTTTCCTGCAGTTGCGTGGTGATCTCTTCATAACGCTTCTTCATGCCATCCTGGCAAAGTTTTTGCAGATAACTATCCGCTGTAAATCCCTCCGGGACATCATATTTCGGAAGTTTATATTTACCAAACTCAATCTCCACATGGCACCGCTCAGCGATCTTAGAAGTATTCTCTAACGCCTCCTGTGCATAAGGAAACAGTGCTTTCATCTCGTCTTCGCTCTTAAGATAATACTGTCCTCCCTCATAGCGCATGCGATCTTCATCCTGTACCTTTTTCTGCGTTTGTATACATAGTAATATATCATGTGGTTCTGCATCTTCTGCCGTGATATAATGCACATCGTTGGTTGCAACCAAAGGAATCTTTAACTCCTCACTCATACGCAAAAGCCCTTGATTCACGGTTGCCTGATCTGCAATTCCATGATCCTGCAATTCCAGGTAAAAATGATCTTTCCCAAAAATATCATATAGGCGCTCTGCCTCTTTCTTGGCTGTCTCATATTGTCCATACCTAAGTGCCGTGGCAACTGCTCCGGCAAGGCATGCACTAAGCGCGATCACACCTTCGTGATACTTTTCAAGCACTTCATAGTCAACACGAGGTTTATAATAAAATCCTTCGGTAAATCCTTTGGATACGATCTTGATCAGATTCGAATATCCAACGTTATTCTCTGCCAATAACACTAAATGATTGTAACGGCCTTCTCCCTTCGTTACCTCACGATCAAAACGCGATCCCGGTGCAACATATACCTCACATCCGATCACAGGATTGATTCCTGCCGCTCTTGCTGCACGATAAAATTCAATAACACCGTACATATTACCATGATCGGTAATGGCAATATTCTTCATTCCCAATTCTGCAGCTCGCGCGATCAGCTCTTTGATCTTGCAGGAACCGTCCAGCAAAGAATATTCGGTATGCACATGTAAATGCGTAAAACTCATAGTAAACCTCCATGTTTCCTCAGCCTGCAGCTTCTTTACAGGGCATCTGGAAAACGATATAGAAAATGCAAAAAGGCAAAGTTAGCACTTTGCCTTTTGTGTTACCCAAATAATATGTTTGGTTTGTCCATTATGCCTGTGCCGCACTAAGGTACTTCTCAATTTCATCCATGGCATTTGTCTCATCATCTCCATCGATCGATACTACGACCTCTTCTCCTGCGGAGAGTCCTAAAGACATAAGTCCCATAATGCTCTTAGCATTTACTTTCTTATTTTCACATTCAACATAGATACGACTGTCATATTGACTTGCAACCTGAACCAATACTGCAACCGGTCTTGCCTCTAATCCGTTCTTTAATTGGATTTTAATTTTCTTTGTTATCATGACCTTTCCTCCTTTGGTTTGAGGCTGATTTCTTGTTCCGCCCGCAAACGCTCTGCAATTTCACTTAACTTTCGTAAACGATGATTTACTCCCGACTTTCCAAGTGGCTTGGATAATTTCTGTCCAAGCTCTGCCAATGGCAGATCAGGATATTCCAATCGCAGCTCTGCAATCTCGCGTAGCCCATCGCTTAACCAGCGAACCCCTTTGGCAGTCTCTATGTACTGTATATCTTCAATCTGTCTCGCAGCTGCAGTTACTGTTTTATGAATGTTAGCCGTTTCACAGTTGACCTGTCGATTTACTGAATTACGTACTTCTTTCAAAATACGAACATTCTCAAAATCCATCAATGCCTGATGTGCCTCCATAACATTTAAGGTGTCCACGATCATAGAACCTTCTTTTACATATAAGACATGATATTTCTTTCGATCTACAATCTTCGCCTCTATTTGAAAGGAAGCCACGATCTGCTGCAATTGCAAACAAAACGACTCTGATAACACTGCAATTTCGAGATGATACGCCTTCTCCGGATTAGTTATTGAT
>ULPU01003135.1_pt1 | contig 24995 bp, 14 predicted proteins | sample 1953821 | NCBI WGS metagenome assembly ULPU01 (sample SAMEA4835637, study PRJEB28245) | human gut metagenome | biome: gut microbiome; material: fecal sample | place: Denmark | collected 2008
CCGAAAAGCCAACGGCGGAACCAACGGCAGCACCGACGATAACATCGGTACCTAGTGATGATCCGACTGAAAGTGCTGCTCCAAGTGAGAAACCAACGATCACACCAACGCAGAAGCCGGGAATTCAGGCGACCGGAATGCGCGTTATTGCCAGTGTGAAAAAGGTAAGTAATCTTCCGGTAAAATCGAAATTGCAGCTTGCAGCAGGAAAGAGCATGCAGCTTACGGTGACTTTGTTGCCGACAGGAGCTAAGCCTCAGAAACTAACGTATACCAGCAGTAAACCATCAATAGCAAAAGTAAGCGGTAGTGGTAAGATTGTTGCTGGTAAGAAAGCCGGAACGACAGTGATCACGATTCGTACAGCGAATGGACTGCAAAAGAAAATTACCATTCGCGTTATGAAAAAAGCGGTGAAGAAGATCAAACTGTCTGGCGTTAAGAAGTTAAAGGTTGGTAAGAAACTCAAACTGAAAGCCAAGATCACGCCTAAGAAAAAGTATGCGTCTGCTACAGTATTCTGGGTATCTGGCAATACTAAAATTGCAACAGTGACACAGAGCGGTGTTGTAAAAGCGAAGAAGAAAGGCAAAGTTAAGATTACTGCAATTGCAACGGATGGCAGTGGTAAGAAGAAAGTAATCAAACTTACCATTAAATAAATTTTAACAGATCGACTTAGAAATAAGTGGCAAATATGCCTTTTGAAAATTTAGCAAAAGAACAACCAAGTATTGGTTGTTCTTTTTTGCTTTATGGGAAACTTGTCGTTTCCTATAAAGCGAAAAACACTCCGCGAGGATGCGCATCTCGCGGAGAAGAAGTTAGCTGTAAACAGCACCGCTCGAGCGCGAAAGAGTCGCAAGCGACTCTTTGTTCTTTAATCGGAAATTGCTGTCTGGCAATCTTAATTTTTTCTTAAGGAAACGGACATATATTACAGCCATAAATGTTGTAATATATAACCAAGGAGAAAATTATAAGCTCCATCGTAATATTACTATTGTAGCAAAACGGACAGCGCGATCAATTGTCCAACATAGAAAGGAGAGAGTAATATGAGGATGAAAAAATATGTAATGACGCTGGCATTATGTATCGCTGCAGGAGTTATGCTGACTTTACCGGTGCAGGCAGATGCAAAGTCAACCGGGAAGTTGACCAAAAACATCAAATGGTCTTTGAACTCTGATGAGACAGTATTGACAATCACAGGAAAAGGAACGGTGGATATCCGTAAATTTCGTAAAGAGGGAAGATACAAATGGCCTGGTTCAGAAGCGGGACAGCCGGCAATTTTTGACAAGCTGGTGTTTGGAGAGGGGATCACAACAATTTCATCTGGCTTTTTTTGTATTGAGGGTATCAAAACGATTTCACTGCCAAAGAGCTTTAAGAAGATCAAAGCGTCCAATGAAATGGATGCCGTCAATGGCTCTTTTGAACCATACAGCACGACATTAAAGAAACTTCAAGTGTCTAAGAAAAACAAGAAGTTCTCTGTCAGTAAGGGCATCTTGTATTCAAAGGACAAAAAGAAGTTGTACATTTATCCAAGTGGCAAGACGGAGAAAAAATTTGCAATACCTTCCAAGGTAACCAAAATTTGCAGACGTGCCTTTTATGGAAATTCAATAGAGAGTGTTATTATGGGAAATAAGTTGCGTGAAATTGGTCGGCAGGCTTTTGCGAAAACGGAGTTAAAGTCTGTAAAGCTTCCAAAGTCGTTGAAAATTATTGAAGATTCTGCGTTTGACAGCACTCAGATTTCATCTGTAGAATTGCCAAAGGGCCTTAAGCGGGTAGGAAATCATGCGTTTGGAAACATCAAAGATTTATCGACGATCATCGTACGATGCAATTGTAAACTAAATTATGTGTTTGCAGACAGTGGTTTTCAAACAAATCTTCAAACCTATGACCGAGAGAACTATACGGATTTTCGAATTGTATTGGGTAAGGAATTAAATGCAACAATATATCGTTTGTTTGCTGATTTTGCAGATCACATAAGACTCGGCAAGATGAAAGTTGAAGTTGAGAAAGGCAATAAGACATATTACATCAAAGACGAGGCGGTATACGCTAAACGAGGGGATCGTCTGAAAGAGAGCTTTAAGAAGTTAAATGGTAAAGAGCAATCATAAGAAGGGAGTGATTTTTATGAAAAAATGGAGACAGTTAGCAATAGTTACGCTTTGTCTGATGGCAGCGTTGACTATGACAATGACAGCAGATGCCAAGACAAAGAAAAAGCAGCCGAGCGGTAAAGTATGCAGTGGGGTGAAATGGACATACAATAAAAAGAGTAAAACGTTAACGATAACTGGAAAGGGATATGCTAAAATTACCGGGTTTTATGACAAATCACTGAGCAGCTATGAGTGGCCGTGCTCGGAAGATTCTGTATTGCCGGTGTTTACGAAGATTAAATTTGGAGAGGGGATCACGCAGGTCGATTATCGATATTTTGCAATGGAGGGCATCAAGCAGATATCGTTGCCAAAATCTTTTAAAAAGATTAAGTATGCAAGCCCAGTTCGTGTCAATGGAGCTTATGAAGGCTGGAGTACAACCTTAAAAAAGATTTCTGTAAATAAAAAGAATCGTAACTTTTCATCATCAAAAGGTGTATTGTATTCGAAAGACAAAAAGACAATTTACATATATCCTTCGGGCAAAAGTGTCACCAATTATAAGTTATCCGATAAGGTGACGACGATCGCACCGTATGCATTTTATGCAGCGGATATGAAATCAATTCAGCTTTCTTCAAAGCTAACAACTATTGGAGAGTGTGCATTTCAGTATTCAACAGTCAAGACAGTTACTGGCGGCAAAAAACTTCGAGTGATAGGACAGATGGCTTTTTATGAAGCCGATGGATTGACCAACTTTGCCTTTGACAGTGCACTTAGAAAAATAGGCAGCAATGCGTTTTATGCCTGCAGGCTGCAAAGTGTAACTCTTCCGGAAAAACTGGTATCTGTAGGAAGTTGTGCGTTTATGGCAAACGAAGAATTGCGTTCTTTGACGATATTATGCAGATTAAATTTGGGAGAAATCTTTCTGCTTTGTACGAAAAAAATGAATTATAGCAAGTCGGAATATGATTACCGACCAATTACGGTAAAGCTTGGGAAGAATGCTACCGGACCGCTTACGACACTCATAGACGATTTGGGGCAGCAGATCACTTTTGAGGTGGATAATGCCAATCCGATATATTACGTGAAAGCCGGGGTGCTTTATAAGAGAAAGGGAAACGAAGTATGCTATCCCCAAAAAGCATCTTAATATCTTGCAATATGCATAATAAAATATATAATTAAAATATATTTTTGTAAAAATTGTACATGAAATTTTAAAAATCATGTTGCAATACGACTACGAAAATGTTAAGATAGTTTTCGTAGCAAAAGAAATAACTCATGGGGGAGTTATTTCGATAATGTATTGGGCGTGATTGGGATGTAGAAAGACATTTTTTGTGGGGACAAAGGATGTCTTTTTATTGTACGTGATGGTGACGGATATCGTTAATGTGTTTGCTTCTTTTTTCATGAATTAATATCAAAAATATGTGGATTTTTTGGGATTTATCGGTATAAATATTGGGAAATTATCGGTATTTCTTATGGATTTCTATTCATATTTTTTGGTGATGATTTGTGTTATTTTGTCACAAAAAACGCACAAGTTTCTCAATCTGCCGGGAAGGAGAAGGATTATGGCTTTTCGTAAAAAAGCACTTGCTATTGTCATGAGTATGGCAATGGTAGCAACTTCGCTGTCAATTCCAACAACGACAGCCAAAACGGCGGAAGCCGCCGGCACAACATTTAACAACCTTAATCAATCGCAGATTACAGAGGCGATGGGTGTAGGTTACAACCTTGGTAACTCATTGGAGGCTGCAAGTTCCGGAACACCGAATGAAACAGCATATGGCAATCCAAAATTAACAGAAGACTTAGTTTTGGCAGCCAAAGACGCAGGATTTAAATCTATCCGTATTCCGGTATCCTATCTTAGCATGATTGACGACAACAATGGATACAAGATCGACTCTTCTTGGTTAGATCGTGTACAGCAGGTTGTTGATTATTGCGTTGACAATGATATGTATGCAATTGTCAACATGCATGGAGACGGTTATACGACAGTAACAGGTGGCTGGTTATTATGCGGCAGTTCTGATCAGACCAAGATCAAAGCAAAATATAAAGCGTGCTGGGAGCAGATTGCAGATCGTTTCAAAAACTATGATGAGCATCTGATCTTTGAGTCCATGAATGAAGAATTTGATGGAACTTATGGAACACCTAGCAGAACGGCTTATGCAAATATAAATGCCTACAATCAGATTTTTGTGGACACCGTAAGAAAAACCGGTGGAAACAATGATCAGAGATGGTTATTGATTCCGGGATGGAATACCAATATTGATTACACGGCGGAGAATTACGGATTTGCACTTCCTACCGATGATTATCTGTCTTCTAAGATTGCATCAGGCGAAAAGAGAATTATGATCTCTGTACATTATTATGATCCATGGGATTTCTGTGGAACAGAGTCCGGTGCAACCACACAGTGGGGAGACAGTATTACGGATTATTCGAAGAGAGCAAGCTGGGGAGATGAGTCCTATATGGCATCTCAGTTCAAAAAGATGTCCAGCAAATTCGTTTCACAGGGATATCCTGTGGTGATCGGTGAATTTGGTGCCATCAATAAAGCAAGTTATGACAGCCAGAATAAAGTTTGCCGTGCAGAGTATTATCAGAAAGTCTGCTATTATGCAAAGCAGTATGGATTGATCCCGGTAGCTTGGGACAATGGATACAACGGAGACTATGGTTTTGCAATCATTGACCGTTATTCCAACAAGGTTGTTCATCAGGAATTGATGGACGCTATGATGGAAGTGTATGGTGGTAATGAGTCCGCAACGGCAACAGGCATTCAGTTAAACAAGAGCGAGTTGACAATTCACATTGGTGATGAAAAACAGCAGCTTACAGCAGCATTAACACCATCGGACAGCAAGGATAAAGTTCTTTGGAGCTCCAGTGATGAGTCAGTAGCTGCCGTTAATTCCAAAGGTCAGGTAAGTGCAGTAGGAGCAGGAACTTGTACGATCACTGCATCTGTTCCATTAGGATACAAAGCAACCTGTAAGGTGACGGTACCACAGGCCAACTATGTACGTGCGAAATTATATTTATTAGAGACAGCAAGCTGGCAGTCAGTCATCAGTGATGAATATGTTGATATTTATTCAGAAGGAGGAAAATTCTCCTTGTCCTTAGATGCGACTAAGAGTCAGTTGCAGAATATTGGTTCTTTGTATATCAAAGATATCAATGTTGCTGATGATGAGGCATCTGTATTTGACAAAGCAACTTTGAAAGTAACATCATTTGAAATTAACGGACAGAAATATACCATGAAAAATGGAAAATTTACGTATGATGTTTCACAAAAAGCATCAGATGATGGATTGATCTGTCCAGTCTTTAATTTCTCATTTATTAATGTGTGGGCGAATACACATGTAAACAACGTAACTGTGGAAAATGCAAATTACAAGGCATATTTCAATAATGTAAATTACCAGACAACGAATAAGGTAACCATGAACTTTGAGGTGTCCGGTATTAATGGTGGCAGTGATGTTCAGCCAACAGCAGCACCAACAGTAGCACCAACAAAGGCACCAACAGCAGCACCAACAAAGGCACCAACAGTAGCACCAACAAAGGCACCAACAGTAGCGCCAACAAAGGCACCAACGGCAGCGCCAACAAAGGCACCAACAGTGGCACCGACAAAGGCACCAACAGTAGCGCCAACAAAGGCACCAACGGTAGCACCAACCGCAGCTCCGACACAGTCACCGGTTATTTCAGATACGACGGAGATTGTATCTAACTTAGAGTCTACGTATGCAACGAACGATCCACAGTGGTTGTTAAATGCATCTGACGATGATATTGTTACTGTAGTTTATACTTGTACAGATCCTTCCCATGGTAACTGGGGCATTTTAGGATGGGGTGCATCTGTAGACAATGTATGGCAGAGTGGTGATAATTATTCTGCGGCAAGTAATGCAACGGATAAAGTAACGAAGACATATACAGTCAAAGAATTAAAGGCAACCATGAACATTAAGAGCACATCAAAGGTTACCTATTTGTGCTTGTCTGCTTGGAACGGTGGCAAGATCGTAAGTCTTACACTTTCTAAAGTAGGTGGAGAGACTCCACAGCCAACCGTAACGCCAACAGTAGCACCGACAGCTACACCGACGGTAGCACCGATAGTAGCACCGACAGCTACACCGACAGTAGCACCGACAGTAGCACCAACAGTAGCACCGACAGTAGCACCAACAGTGGCACCGACAGCAGCACCAACCACAGAGCCTTCCGGGGACAGCAAAGTAACAGGCTCGGTAAAACTTACCAGTAATTGGGGCAGTGGCGGAATTGCAGAGATCACTCTTACCAACAATACAGGTGTCAGCTATACCGATGGATGGACGGTAGAGTTTACCTTAGACCGCGAGATTACTTCTATGTGGAGCGGTACTTGTGAGAGTCTTGGCAATAATCGTTACCGCGTAAGCAATCCAGGCTGGGATGGCAATTGGGCAAATGGTAAAACAATCACATTAAATTGTGGTGTTGGTGGAGGCAGCAACGTACCAGCGATCACAGATATCGTGATAAAATAATGAGCACATAGTGCTCATCTTGGGAGTTTCTCCGAAACTCCATTATGCGCAGAAATCGTGCGCAATTATTACGATATAGTTGTTACAGATAAAGGAAGCCCTTACATTAGAGGCTCCGAGAACTCTTGCAACTGTTTTCAAAATATTAAGGAAAGCAGAAAAAGATGTATCGGAGCCTCTTTTTAATTGATAGGAAAATGCTCGTAACGTAGGGGGAAGCCAAAGCAAAGCGCTGGCTTTGCTTTTTTGGTTGATAGGAAATTGCTGTTATGTAGCGTGACATCGCCAAGAATTGCTTTAGCAATTCTTGCAAAGCAAAGCGCTGGCTTTGCTTTTTTATTGAAGATTATTTAGGTTGGCTTGATATTCGCGTGGTGATATACCCTCGTTTTTTTTGAAAACTTTACTAAAATAAAAACCATTACAAAAACCCAATTGATCAGCAATCTGCGTTACAGTAAACTGTTTGCTGGATAGTAAGATTTTGGCCTGCTCAATGCGGTATTTTTCAAGAAAAGCAAAAATAGTCTCACCAGTTACTTCCTTAAATTTACGGTTCATGTAATCAAAATTATGATGAAATTGTTTTTCTAAAAGGACACTTGTGATTTTTGTTTTGTAATTACTTTTCAGATAAGAAAGTAATGGGAGCGCGGAAAATGTGCCAATGTTATTTGGCGGAAATAACGCATTAATATGTGCACGACATATTTTTAACAGCAGCATTGCAAAATTGCAATTTATCATGCTTTGATGATAAGGGCTACCCGGTACTGCATTGTTTGTGGCAGATATAATTTCATTAAGGACTTCATAATAAGAAGCTCCTGAAAGTGTTGCATTCTTTGGAATAAGTATTTGTTCGCATGGTTTGTACTGTAATGGGGAAGCATTAAGTTCACTATGCATTGAAAGAAATTGGTGATAAACTTCTTCTTCGGACAGCAACAGTTCTTTTTGCGGGTTCCATTGAAAATGAATATAGTAATAACTTACCGGAGAATTACTTTGGACACCAAAGTGGCATTTATCAGGACATAATAGCAGGGTCTGTCCGGCACTTAAGTGGTAAATAGTATCTTCTTCCTGCAAAAGCATACTGCCATTTGTGATGAAATATAGAATCCAGTCAGAGGGGGTGCGGCGAAAATGCTTGTTAGGAGCAGGAACAGAAACTGATCCGGACAATGTGACGTGTGGAAGAGATTGTAAATTGGTTATAAAATATGTTTGCTTCATAAACTACTCCTTAAAAGTCGCTATTATATATATTTGCGTCGCTATAAATCATGGAATGCCAGTTGCGAAAATGGTAACATAGGAAGAGCGATAAGTCAATTACGATTGAAGGAGGGAATGAAAATGCTGAAAAATAATAAAAGAAGTTTACAAGTGACAGCAATTGCTATAACCGTCACATTATTGCTTGTCGGAGCCTCTGGGCATGTGGCTGCAAAAGCGAAAAAAATAACGATCAATCATAAGAAAATGACACTCGCGATTGGTCAAAAACGAGCACTAAAAGTAAAAAATACAAAAAAGAAAGTGAAATGGATCAGTAAAAATAAAAAAGTTGCTATTGTTAATAAAAAAGGGATTGTTACAGCGAAGAAAAAGGGATCAGCAAAGATTGTTGCACGTATCGGAAAGAAAAAATATACCTGCAGAGTAACGGTTAAGCCTAACAAAAAGAGAGCAAAAATAAAGAGTACTAAGAAACCGACTTATACAATGCGTCCAATTGCATCAAAAGTACCGGTAGTGTCTCAAAAGCCGACGATTGTACCAACAGCAACGGTTAATCCAACGCCAACACCGATACCATTACCGACAGTGAAGCCGACACCTGTTCCGGATGAGGGGTGGCAGACCGGGAAGGTCAGCGGATCAGAAGAAGATTATAATAAATATTTTGCATTAAATATGAAACACTATACAAAGAAACAGGAAGGAACGGTGTTTGGAACGATTGAAAGCATTACGTATCCATCCAAAGTTGTTGGAGCAGAACGCGAAGCATATGTGTATTTGCCACCACAGTATGATAGCAGCAAAAAATATCCGGTATTATACATGATTCACGGAATTGGCTGTGAGAGAGGACAGTGGGTTGGCATGTCCTTAAAAAATATATTAAGTAATATGATTTGCAGAGGTGAGGTTGCACCATTTGTAGCTGTTATACCAAGTGTTGTTCCAAAAGATGGAGTGTCGTCAAATACGCTGGGACCAGAGAATATTGGCGCATTCACCATGTTTGAACAGGAATTTTTACAGGATTTAGAGCCATATATTCTTGAAAATTTTGCCGTGTCATCCGACAGAAAAGATACCGGAGTATGTGGTCTGTCTATGGGAGGCATGGAGGCATTACATTTAGGATTTGCCATTAAAGATCATTTTAATTATATTGGATCTTTTTCAGCGGCACCGACATTGGATCAAAGTTTATTAAATACGAATGGCTGGAAAAATGTACCGGAAACCGTACTCCTTTGTAGCGGGACAGCAGACACAACAATAGGAGATAATCCTTATAATTATCATAAAACATTGGAAAAGAACAAGGTGGATCATATTTGGTATATGTATCCGAACGGTACACATGAAGCAAAAGTATGGCAAAACGGATTGGTAAACTTTTTGCTTAGAAGTTATCGGTAACAAGAGAAAGTTTTCGTATGTAATTACGGAGACTTCGTAGATTATGCTTTCAAAATAACCTTTTATATTAAGGAACCGACATATGTAGTAGGATAATGAAAATGTATAATGCATTTCTGAATAATTCCTACATATATGTCGGTTCTTGCATGTTATGGGGAAAGGGAGTGCTCGTAGAGAACAACATTCATTGAAACAAAATAGGACAATATGTTATGATATGTTTTAGCAATGATTGAGAGATCAATGCGGATGGCGGTCTGGCATCAAGATCCGGTGGTGTACTTTATGTATGGCCAATTGGTAAGATCGTGCTGATAGCGGTTGTGATCTATGTATTTTGTATGCTTGCAGGACATGTCAATAAGAAAATGATAAAAAATTAGCACTCACTCTTGACGAGTGCTAATAAAAGTGATATAACAATCATCAGAGGGACCAAAATAGTCAGATAGTGTACTACATAGTTCAGCATTAGCAGGCTATGTAGGCATATGGATTTGTTTGAGACAGAAAGGATTGGTGATTGTATGAATATCAGTAAATTTACACAAAAATCACAGGAAGTAGTACAAGGCTGTGAGAAAATCGCCATGGATCATGGTCACCAGGAAATCGGTCAGGAGCATATGCTATCCGCTATGATGACAGTAGATGATAGCTTGATCCGCAAACTGATCGAGAAAATGGGAATTGCACCGGAAGCATTTCAGGCGCAGATAGAAGGACTTTTACAAAAACGTCCAAAGGTTGTCGGCGGCGATCTTCGGATTGACAAATATTTAAATGAAGCATTGATTTATGCGGAAGATGAAGCAAAACGGATGGGAGATGAATATGTTTCCGTAGAGCATCTGTTTTTGAGTGTATTAGCGCATCCGAGCAAAGAGATCAAGCAGTTGTTTAAGCAGTGTCAGATCGATCGAGAGCGATTTTTGCAGGTGCTTTCCGAGGTGCGCGGTAATCAGAGGGTTACCAGTGACAATCCGGAAGCAACGTATGACACGTTGGAAAAATATGGTACAGATCTGGTAGAACGTGCCAAAGATGGCAAGCTGGATCCGGTGATCGGACGAGATGCGGAAATTCGTAATGTTGTGCGTATTCTTTCACGTAAGACGAAAAATAATCCGGTCTTGATCGGTGAACCCGGTGTTGGTAAGACTGCCGCTGTTGAGGGCTTGGCACAGCGTATTGTTCGAGGAGATGTGCCGGAAGGACTCAAAGACAAGAAGATCTTTGCGTTGGATATGGGTGCTTTGGTAGCGGGTGCGAAATACCGTGGCGAATTTGAGGAGCGTTTGAAAGCGGTTCTTGAAGAAGTGAAGAAGAGTGAAGGACAGATCATTCTGTTTATTGATGAGCTGCATACGATTGTCGGTGCCGGCAAGACCGATGGCGCTATGGACGCCGGCAATATGCTCAAACCAATGCTTGCCAGAGGTGAATTGCATTGTATTGGTGCTACGACATTGGATGAGTATCGTATGTATATTGAAAAAGATCCGGCATTGGAACGTCGTTTCCAGCCGGTTATGGTCAATGAACCAACAGTGGAAGATACTATTTCAATACTGCGTGGTCTGAAAGAACGCTATGAAGTATTCCATGGTGTCAAGATTACGGATTCTTCGCTGGTGGCAGCCGCAACGTTGTCCAACCGATATATTTCGGATCGTTTCCTGCCAGATAAGGCGATCGACTTGATCGATGAGGCCTGTGCCATGATCAAGACAGAGTTAAATAGTATGCCGGCAGAACTCGATGAAGAGCGCAGACGTATTATGCAGATGGAAATTGAGGAGGCAGCACTTAAGAAAGAGACCGATCATTTGTCTGTGGAACGTTTGGAAGAACTGCAAAAAGAAATGGCAGAACTTCGCGATGATTTCAATGCTAAGAAAGCAAAGTGGGATAGCGAAAAGGCATCTGTCGATACGGTAAATAAGTTGAAAGAGCAGAGAGATGCGCTTCGTACAGAGATTGAAACGGCAAAGCGCAACTATGATCTGAACCGTGCTGCAGAGATCCAGTATGGACAATTGCCGGAGTTAGAGCGACAGCTTGAGGCAGCAGAAGAAAAGGCAAAAGCAGAAGATCGTACTTTGGTGCAGGAATGTGTTACCGAGGAAGAGATTGCCAAAATTATTTCTCGCTGGACAGGAATTCCAATCGCCAAACTGACGGAAGGCGAACGTGAAAAAACACTGCATTTGGAGGATGAACTGCACAAACGTGTCATTGGACAGGAAGAGGGCGTCCGTTTGGTCGCAGAAGCAATCTTACGTTCTAAGGCAGGTATCAAAGATCCTACGAAACCAATTGGTTCTTTCTTGTTCTTAGGACCGACTGGTGTTGGTAAAACGGAACTTGCTAAGAGCTTGGCGGCATATTTGTTTGACGACGAGACGAATATGGTTCGTATCGACATGAGTGAATATATGGAGAAACATTCCGTGGCTCGTCTGATCGGAGCGCCTCCGGGATATGTTGGATATGAAGAAGGTGGACAGCTCACCGAAGCAGTACGCCGTAAACCGTATTCTGTTGTACTGTTTGATGAGATTGAAAAAGCACATCCGGATGTGTTTAATGTATTATTGCAAGTGTTGGACGATGGCCGAATTACTGATTCACAGGGTCGTACCGTTGATTTCAAAAATACAATATTAATATTAACTTCTAACATTGGTTCCTCATATTTGTTGGAAGGCATTGATGAAAATGGAGAGATCAGCGAAGAAGCACGTAAAGCGGTATTGGATCAACTGCACGCTTCTTTCCGTCCGGAATTTTTGAATCGTTTGGATGAAACGATCCTCTTTAAGCCGCTTCGTCCGCAGGATATTACCGGTATTATTGATATCTTGCTTGCAGAGCTGAATGAACGTTTAGCAGAAAAAGAATTGCATGTATCTTTGACAGATGCTGCCAAAGCGTTTGTTACAGAGCAGGCATATGATCCATCCTTTGGTGCACGTCCGTTGAAACGGTACTTGCAGAAGAATGTAGAGACACTGTTAGCCAAAAAGATTCTTCGTGGCGATGTGCATATGGGCGAGGAGATCGTGCTGGATGTTAAAGATGACGCATTGTATATACAGTAAATAGTATGTATGATCTGTGCTCACGATGAAGTACGAAAGTACGCATAAATATGTGGCTTTTGAAAGAAGCATAAAGTATAAAAGGACTGTTCTATTCGCAATGTTATTTCGTGGATAGACAGTCCTTTTTTCTTATAGGAAATCGCAGTTGTGCAGCGTGATTTTTTGTGGCTTTTATTGATAAAATTTTGTGTATATGGTATATTGATTTCAAGTAATTTAAGGGACGGATTTATACAGTTAAGAACAAGGTTGTTTTTACGGATAAGAGTAAAAATAACAGCGTAAGATATTTATACGAAGGAGGGGTTTAGTATGAAAAAAGCAGGGACAAAATTAACGAGGAAGGCAGCAGTATGTTTGTTGGCCGTACCAATGATCGTAGGACTTTCCGGCTGTGCACAAAAATCTACTGACACGACATCAACGAAACAGGCAAAGGAAGCACAGGCAACGCCGACCAGTACACCGTTCCAGTATTATGCTTCCGTCGATGACGAGCCACGGACGATTTCGGGCAAATGTGGGGACAATGCAGAATGGTCGTACAATACAGGTACGAAAGTATTGACAATTAGTGGTTCCGGTGCTGTGGATCGCGCTGTGGATTCAGACACTACCAAACAAAAGATTGAGGGACTTGCAGAGCCATATGAAGTCAAGGAAAGAATAACCTGTTCGGTAAAAGAGATTAAGATTGAAGAAGGAATTACTGCATTAGCGGTGAGCAATTTATTTGGAAATGTTTCCAAGGACGAAGATGCTGAGGAAATTAAGCTTTCTTTACCGGATTCTCTAGAAAGAATTAATGCAAATACATTTGCGCCAACGAAAGATGCAGCTTATATCCGCACGATTCATCTGCCACGCAATGTACGATATATTGAAGGTGGTGCATTTTGGGGACTTGGTGCCACGGATACGTCAGATACGTTCAAAGAAAATTTAACGATAACGGTAGACAGTAAGAATCCATATTATATGACAGAAAATAATGTACTTTTTACCAAGGATAAAAAAACACTTGTCTATTATCCGGTTGAAAAGACAGAACAGTCATATCGTATACCGAAGTCTGTAACCAAAGTGGAAGCACTCGCATTTTCGCGCAATCCATCCTTAAAGAAAGTTGTATTGCCAACAGGAATTACAGATATCGGTGCCGGGGCGTTTTACGGTGACAGTAAGCTTAGCGATATTAATTTAGCGCAGGCTGTGAACGTGAAAAAATTAAGTGACTTTGACGGAGTCAAAGCAAAGCTATCTTATTATGATGTTGGTGCGCCGGCTGATGCAGGAGAAGTCTCTGATGAAGGGGACGAAGATGTCATAAATGATGAAAAAGATCTCGTGAGCGAGCCGGATGGATCCGCAAAGTATTTGAAAGAAATTGCTATGTTAGGTACGTTTGCCGGTACGAATCTAAAAGAGATTCAATTGCCGGATTCCTTAAAATATGCCGGTTACAGCACTTTTTATAAATGTCTATGCTTAAAAAAGATTACGCTTGGAACCGGATTTGCGGGACAGATCAATCCTGTCAACTACTGTGATGAAAATGGATTTTTGCTGCCGGATAACAAGTCAACGGATTGCTTTGATATTCGAATTCCTGCGGGAAATAAAAATTATAAAGTCCGTGACAATGTGATTTACAGCGGAGACGGCAAGACGGTGTATGGTGTGAGCAAAGATTATAAAAAATCTACACTGACATTGGATAAAAATGTGAAAGTCATTACACGCAATGCTTTTAGAAATACCAAATTAAAGAAAGTAACGGCACTTGGTAATCTTACAACCATTGGAAACGGCGTGTTTATGGATAACTGGCATTGTAAGAACTTTGAAGTCAAAGGAAACATTGACACGATCGATGCACAAGCTTTCTATAAGTGTCATAAATTAGAGAAATTTGTTTGTGGTGGAACCATCAAAAAGATTGGCACACAGGCATTTCGTGGTGCGATCAAAAAGGATGGCATTGTCTTAGACGGTTCGTTCGATGACGTTGAAGTTGGCAAGGAGGCATTCTAGTCATAAATCCATCGAAGGCCCATTGCCAGATCATAAACAGTGCGCCGGTCATCAATAGAGAGAGATCCATAGGGGCAGCTATCAAAACTTGGATAGCTGCCCACTTTTGGTATCAGGGATCTTTTGCCAGAGCCACAATCTAATGCAGTGCCGATGTTGCTCATGCCCCGAGAATCTGCTATAATAGGAAAGTTGCATTAATACAGCGAAAGATTTTGCAGGGAATCTGTGCTGCAAAATAAAGCAGATTAGAAATGGAGATATAAATGACGTTTGAAGAAATGTGTTTGGATACAAGAATAATGCGTGCAATTGCGGAAATGGGTTTTGAGCAGCCAAGTCCGATTCAGGCGCAGTCGATACCGATTGCGGTAGAGGGAAAGGATATGATCGGACAAGCGCGTACCGGAACGGGTAAGACGGCTTCGTTTGGAATACCGATGTTGCAGCGAATTAATCCGAAAGACAAAACTCTGCAGGCAATCGTCTTGTGCCCAACGCGAGAACTTGCAATTCAGTCCGCCAATGAAATTCGCAAATTAGCAAAGTTTTTGCATGGGATCAAAGTGCTTCCAATATACGGAGGACAGGAGATCAGCAAACAGATCCGTTCCTTAAAAGGTGGTGTACAGATCGTGATTGGTACACCGGGACGAGTGATGGATCATTTGCGCCGTCATACATTAAAACCACAAACGGTAGATATTGTGGTTTTGGATGAAGCGGATGAAATGTTAAATATGGGATTTCGAGAGGATATAGAAACTATTTTGGGACAACTGCCAGAGGAGCGTCAAACAATGCTTTTTTCTGCAACAATGCCAAAGCCGATCTTGGAAATTGCAAAGCGTTATCTGCATGAACCGGAGATTGTGAAAGTGATTCAGAAAGAACTTACTGTCCCAAAAATCGAACAGTATTATTATGAAGTTAATCCGCGCAAAAAGAATGAAGTGCTATCCCGATTATTGGACATGTATGATCCGAGTTTGTCGTTGGTATTTTGCAATACGAAGCGAAAAGTGGATGAGTTAGTTGCAGACTTAAAGGGTAGAGGATATTTTGCAGAGGGACTGCATGGTGATATGAAACAGAGCCAGAGAGACCGCGTGATGAATGGCTTTCGCAATGGACGTACCGATATTTTGGTTGCCACAGACGTGGCGGCGCGTGGTATTGACGTTGATGATGTGGAAGCGGTTTTTAATTATGATGTTCCACAGGACGATGAGTACTATGTGCATCGTATCGGAAGAACGGGACGTGCCGGACGTGAAGGAAGAGCATTTACGCTGGTCGTTGGCAAGGAAATATACAAGCTAAAAGATATTCAGAGATATTGCAAGACAAAGATCCGCAGACAGCCGATCCCTTCGGTGAATGATGTGGCTGCCATTAAAGTGGAGAAACTATTGGAGCAGGCAGGAGAGTTGATCGCTACAGATGGTTTAGGCAGAATGATGGATCTGTTAGAGGAATATTTGGATGGCAGTGATTATTCGGCAACGGAAATGGCAGCAGCTTTGCTGGCAATGCAGTTAGGAGAGACAAGCACACAGACGCTTCCAAAAGAAGAGTTTGGAGATACCGGTGCAGAGCCGGGTATGGTGCGTATGTTTATGAATATCGGCAAAAAAGATCGTGTACGCATTGGTGACATTTTGGGTGCGGTTGCCGGGGAGAGCGGAATGGAAGGTGCTCTCGTAGGAACAATCGATATGTATGATAATTTTTCGTTTGTAGAGGTTCCGCAGGAATATGCGGCCGCTGTACTAGAAGCAATGAATCACAGTAAGATCAAGGGACGCAGGGTGAACATGGAACCGGCTAAAAATGTGAGGAACTGATCGAATCACCAATGGAATTGTGAGAAATATGTGTCATTGCCTATCTCCTCTTACAGCATTATTGGATGAAGCGGGAAAGTATTGATTTAAATCGGACAAGTTGTTAAAATAAAAAGCAAAATGAGGCGATGGCGAGGAGGTGCATTCAATGAACGTGATACAGGGGAAAACGATAGCCGTTCGTGAGGTTGAAACCTATGGAGCGAATGCGAAACCATTGTCCCCGAGAGAGATTGAGACTTGTGGAGTGAATGCGAAGCCACTGTCACCGAGAGAGATTGAGACTTGTGGAGCAAATGCGAAGCCACTGTCACCGAGAGAGATTGAGACTTGTGGAGCGAATGCGAAGCCGCTGTCGCCAAAGAAGATAGACTTTTGCGAGATGAATGTGAAGTCGCCTGCTAATGTGAGGGCGGTGGTATCGAATGCCAGAGAGCCGAGATTACAGCAGATTGTGCCAATAGAGCCTGAGGAAAAAGCTGTAAATCAGGCTGCAGCAGAGATGGCTGTCACGCTTTCGGAAGTGTCTGTGGCGAATCCGAGACAGGGGAAGTTGGATATGACATTGCAGGAGATGTTTGCAGAAAGGAGAGGTATATGACGGCGAATAATATTACGGATGGGAAAGTGCAGGCTTTGCCGATCAAACCGTTGAAGACGCATGCGGGTGAAGCTGGCCGCAGGAGTTCTATTACCAGTTTTGACGATATGCTGAAAGCACAGGGACGCACGAAGTCTACGAAGACGAGTGCGGTGAAACATCTGGACTATTCTGCGGACACGTCAAAGTTAGACCGCACGGGAAGTTCCAGAACAACCTCATCTGCGTCTGGGACATCGACCGGTCAGAGTCAGAAAACGAATCGTACGGTGTCAACCGGAAGTACAAGCACTAAGAAAACGACATCAGCATCGTCTATGAAGACAACGCCTTATGACAGCTATTTTAAGAAAGCAGCCAAAAAATACAGAGTATCCGAAAGTTTGCTTAAGGCAATTGCCAAAGCAGAATCTAATTTCAACGAGAGGGATGTGTCTAGTTCGGGGGCAATGGGCGTTATGCAGTTGATGCCGGATACGGCGCGTGGACTTGGCGTAGAGGATCCCTTTGATCCGGAGCAAAATATTATGGGTGGAGCGAAGTGCATCGCCAGCAAGTTAAAGGAATATAACGGAGATGTAAAGTTAGCGCTGGCGGCGTATAATGCCGGAAGTGGAACGGTACGGCGTGTGGGTGGTATACCATCACAGTGTCGTTCTTACATAAAGAAAGTATTGAGTTATCAGAAAGCTTTTGAAACGGCGAAGAAGGTCTGAGCGAGCTGCTTAAGCAAGGGGGAGCTCATAGAGGGCATGACGTTAAACGGACTGAATTTATAGGGTAAAGAAATTAGCCCTTTTGGTCGAATATATTTATAGGATGTGAGTGTCAAAGTTCATGTTTGGCACTCTTTTTTTACTTTATAGGATTCAGGTGCCAAAAAGGTTTGAATTTCTTTAATAAGGATTTCATGATCTTTCGGCACTGATAAAGAGAGGTAGCTAATGAATATAAATGATATCATGTTACAGGGAGATGCGGGATCCGGAACGACGGAAGCATCCTCTAAGTACTATAACGTCGGGAAAAATAATGCGGCAATTGCTGATGCGGGTTATTTGGGGATTCGTGGTAAAGCCGTTCAGACTGATTTTATGATGCCACAGCTACAGGGACTTCGTGAGTCCGGTTCGGAGAATTATACGGGTAGACAGGCAACGGAGATCGCAGCGGATCGTGTGCAAAATGATAATGCTGCCAGTCGCAATCTTAAGGTTGTGACCGGAGAGGATTGTGCCGCACTTGAGGATGAGGATAGTGCTTTGGAAGAATACCAAAAATCCAGTTTGGAGCGCGCCGTTAAGCGTATCCGTGAGGAGCGTGAGTGGAAAGCAGACCGGATGGAAGAAAATAAAGAACTTCGCGAGCAGTTGGCGAACGATTTGGAAAAAATGCAGCAGCAGGGATTTTTGGCGCAAAAGAGCGAGGCACAGATCCGTGACGCACTGCAGGAAGCAAATCTGCCTGCAACCAAAGAATTTGTGGATAAGGTAGCGGGAACGCTGCAGATGAGTATGTCGATCAATGAAATGACAGATGCGGCGAAAGTTTACGTCATACAAAATGGAACCCAGCCGACGATAGAAGCGGTATATCAAGGAATGCATTCCGGTAGTACGGCAGTTGACAACGCATCGATCACTGAGAAAGATATGGCGGCGTATGCACCACAGATCGAACATATCTTGCAGCAGATCGGACGAGGGGGAGCTTCGGATCAAGCGATGGCAAAGTGGCTGTTTGCGAATGAACTGCCGATCACGGCTGAGAATATGCAGACATTAGAGATGTTAGATCAGATGCAGCAGAGTACTTGTTTGGAGATAACGCTGCAGCAGATCGTTCAGACGATGGCAATGGGATTGCCGGCAGAGCAGACAGTTCCGGGGGACAAAGGAATTTGGCTTGCCGGGGATTTGATACAGCAGGTAAAAGAGATCACGGCGCAGGATGTGGAACAGGTAACAACAGAAAAGGCAGATCCGGTGCTGCAGGATTATCTTGACGCACATCAGACAGAGCAAGGCGCTTCTGACCGTGAAGTGGGACAGACCGCAGGAACATCATCTAGCCGTGAAGTAGGACAGAGCGCAGGAGTGCCATCTGACCGCAAAATGGGACAGGGAGCGATGAGTGTATCTGACCGTAAAGTTAGACAAGAAGCAGCGAACACATCTGACCGAAAAGTTGGACAGGAAACAGCCGTAATGGCTGGCGAACTGTCGGGACAGGAGACGGCAGAAGTCATGCCTTTGCCGCAGGTTACAGCTTGGCGACAACTTGAGGAAATACGATTAAAAATGACAATCCCGGCAGTGATGTCTATGCGTGCGCAGGGGATATCTGTGGAGACAGAGAGCTTGGCTGAACTTGTGGATCGTTTGCGGGAAATAGAGATGAGTTATTATCGGACGGATCAGACGGGCGAGGCGGCAGTTACAGAAGACGCACAGATTCATGCGATGCAGGATGCCGTAACGGCAGTGCGCGAGATTGCCGAAGCTCCGGCAGAACTTTTGGGCAGTAGTCTGCGCCGGCATGAATTAATGACGGTGCGGGAACTGCATGGAGCTGCGATCAGTGCGACTAAGAGCGCATGGCAGTATCAACAGGATTATGAGGCGGTTGGTACACAGGTGCGCACGGATCTGGGAGATAGTATTAAGAAAGCGTTTGCGGGTATTCCGACTATGCTGCAGGAGATGGGGCTGGAGAGCACACCGGAGAATGAAAGAGCAGTACGCATTCTTGGTTATAACCGCATGGAAATCACAGAGGAGAGTATTGCGCAGATCAAAGATTGGGATGCAGAAGTGAATACTTTGATCGACCGGATGAAACCTGCCACGGTACTTGGAATGATTCGAGATGGTATTAATCCATTAGAACATACCGTAACGGAATTGAATGAAATGCTTGCCAATCGTGGAATGACTGCGGCGCAGGAAGAGGAAAGTTACAGTAAGTTTTTGTGGCGATTAGATAAGACGAACGGCATTACTGCGGAAGAAAGACAAAGTTATATTGGAATTTATCGTCTGTTGCATCAAGTGCAGAAAGAAGATCATGCAGCGGTTGGTGCGGTGGTTCAATCCGGTCAGCAGATGGATCTGTCTAATTTGCTGACGGCGGTTCGTTCCAGAAATGCACAGGGGATGGATCATACTGTGGATGACACTGAAAATATTATTCAGGCGGCAGCCGGCAATCAGACGATCACGGATCAGATCATGACAGCTTATTATGAGGAGCGTGCCGGGGAACTAAGAGATATGGCGAAACGGTCACAGAAAGCAGATGGATTTTTGGAGGAGGCAGGGCTGCCAGACACAGTTGGCAATATGCAGGCGGCGCTGAGATTACTGGATGGAGAGACCGCTTTAGATACAGTACTGGAACTTGCTAGAGAGTCACAGTCGGAGCAGGATGTGGTTGGACAGTTGGCATCGGAGACAGCCAATGCAGCGGTTTTGGAGACTGCTATGGATCATGTGGTTCCGCAGGGAGTGGCTGCAAGTGAGGCGTCATCCGAGAAAGAGACGTTTGCAGAGCGTAGACGTGATTTGACGGAACTAACGGATGGATTAAAGGATGTTATGGAAGCCATTGCAGATGGTGAGGAAGATGAGGCAGCACTTGCAGAATATTGTGCCGGAATAGATCATTTTTTGGAAAATATTCTTGAGAAAACAAAGCAGCGTGCCGATATTACATATAGTGAATTTCAAGAGATCAGAGCAACGCGTGGTTTGATGCGGTTACAGCAGGGACTTAGAAATAATCGCAGTTATGCAGTACCGATTCAAACGGCAGACGGCGTTACGCAGATGAATCTTACATTCCGTGAGGATGAAGAACAGGCGGGCAAGGTGCAGGTAACCATTTGGCAGCCGTATCGCATTTCTATGGAGATGCAGATTTCCGGGGGCAGTCTTAAGGGACTGGTACTCTGTGATGACAGAGCCGGATACGAGAAATTGAAGCAGCAGGCAGGAGCCTTGCAGGAAACTTTGGAGCAGAATGTGTGTCCGGTGAAAACGATCTCTTATGGAATGGATTTTCGTGCGCAGAATGATTATTCTGCTGCATCGGAGAACGATAATGCAGTTGATACAAAAGCTCTGTATCAGACAGCAAAAGTGCTGGTACAGTATATTTCAGAGGTAGTAGCAACAGAGAATGGAGGATTACAATGAGAATTAACCACAATATTTCAGCGCAGCTTACAAATGTCAGTTTGAAAAAGGTTGACAATAAAGTTTCGGCCAGTTTGGAAAGATTAAGTACAGGCTATAAGATCAACAAAGCAGCAGATGATTCTGCAGGTATGGCGATTTCGAATAAGATGCGAACCCAGATCCGTGCGTTGGATCAGGCGTCCCGCAATTCTGCTGATGGAGATTCGATCATTCAGACGGCAGAGGGTGCGATGTCAGAGATTGAGAATATTTTGCAGAGAATCCGTGAATTGGGTGTACAGGCAGCCAATGGTACGCTTGCTTTGGAAGACCGTAAGGCCGTGCAGGATGAGGTTGATGAGCTGATGGACGAGGTTGATCGTATTGCAGACACAACCCAGTTTAATGGTAAGGGACTGCTTGATGGTTCCGCATCACGTACCGTAATGACGAATACGTTATCCATTCATGCAATTTCGGCGTCTATGGATGTACCAAGAAATGATTATGAGATTACGATCGATGCTATGCCGGAAGCTGCAAAAGCACAGCTTGACTATACGATCCCATCTACGATCAGTATTAATGGGTATAGTTTAGAGATTACGGATGAGTACGATGATACCAGTGTTAGAAAGAAGATTATAGATATGTGTGACGCCATGAATATTGATGTTTCCGGTCCGGATGGATCACTGACACTGACGACACGTGCAACCGGTGCAAACCAGAAGATTTCAGTACGCTCTGCCGGTGCCAATGATGAGACGGTTATTTACGGCAAAGATGCAAAGATCACCTTGGGAACACAGTTTACCCCGGCCGATGGTTTTAGCTATAAAGCAAATGGTGCCGGTATTGTGATCATTGGAAATGATGGATTTGAAATGCAGATCGATGTTACGGATGCCAAAGCGGGTGATAGTGGTATTGTTCGCGTAGAAGATGCCGGCTATATGGTGCTTCAGATTGGTGCCAACGAGCATCAGACGTTGGAGATGGACTTTAAGGAAGTATCTTGCCAAAGCCTGTTCTTACGCAATAAAGAAGGTGTTAATCAGATTAACGCATGTACACAGGAAGGTGCTACGGAGCTTCTCAAAGTGTTGGATGATGCTATTGATAAGATTTCTGCAGCAAGATCCACGCTTGGTGCATATCAGAACCGTTTGGATGCAACAAGAGAGAGTTTGGATGTAAGTGAAGAGAATCTTACGGATGCAATGTCCAGAATTATGGACACAGATATGGCTTCTGAAATGACAGAATATACATCCAACAATGTATTATCACAGGCAGCAACATCAATGCTGTCACAAGCCAATAACCGTCCACAGCAGATTATGAGTTTGCTGCAGAGCTAATTAGTTATCGCTGAATCGCTGAAACTGGTGTGTGAGCAGGATCAGGTAAATATACTGAGATTGGTGCGTGAGCAGGATCAGATATGTATGTTGAAGCTGATTGGAGTGTGACGATCAAGTATGGGCATGGAGGTTAAGCATGACGAAGGAACAGATTAAGGAGTATACCGCACGGGTTGCACAGGCAAACCGGACAGAATTAGTCGTTATTATATATGAACTTTTGCTGGATGAAATACAAGAGGGTAACAAACAATATCAGGCGGGAAATACGGATGCGGGGGAAAAACAGATCCGCAAAGCGCAGGGATATTTACAAGAACTTCTCGGAAGTCTGGACTTTCGCTATGAAATTGCGTTGCAATTACGACAGTTGTATCGTTATGTCAACGAACAGTTGATTGCAACTTTGGTTCAACGCAGACCGATTCATTTAGATGCGGCGTGTGAAGTGATCCGTGGATTGATGGAGAGCTTTGAACAAGTGGCCAAAGAGGATCATTCAGGACCGGTTATGGAGCATTCACAGCAGCTTTATGCCGGATTAACCTATGGAAAAGGTACACTTAATGAAGTATCCCTCGGAGAGGGCAGTACCTATGGAGGAAAAATATGAAAAAGAAACGTGGAGCAGGGATTTTACTGCCAATCAGCAGCCTGCCGTCACCATATGGAATTGGAACATTGGGAGCAGAGGCGTATGCCTTCGTTGATCAGTTGGCAGAGGCAAAGCAGAGCTATTGGCAAGTGCTTCCGGTAGGACCGACAAGCTTTGGTGATAGTCCCTACCAGTCATTTTCAGCATTTGCGGGAAACCCTTATTTTATTGATCTTGACACGTTGAAAGAGGATGGGCTTCTTCTTTCGGAAGAGATTGAGGAGCAGTATTGGGGAGACGATGTGTCAGAGGTAGATTATGCAGCGTTATACGAGGCTCGTTTTGAGGTATTACATAAGGCATATGCGCGAAGTGATCATAAAATGCAGGAAGATTATCAGGCATTTTTGGCGAAGAGCAGCTATTGGCTGGAAGACTATAGTTTTTATATGGCACTTAAATTTCACTTTCATGGAAAAGAGTGGTCGTTGTGGGAGGATGGTCTGAAATTCCGTCACAAAGAAACCCTCCGCAAATTTGAAGATCTGCTGGCAGAAGAAATTGATTTTTGGAAGTTTTGTCAGTATCAGTTTTTCATGCAATGGAGTCAGTTGAAGCGGTATGCTAACAGCAAAGGCATCCGTATTATTGGAGATATTCCGTTATACGTTGCCATGGACAGTGCAGATGTATGGACACATTCAGATCTGTTTGAGCTGGATGAGCGTAAGAAACCGATTCACGTTGCAGGGGTACCGCCGGATTGTTTTTCGGAGGATGGACAGCGCTGGGGTAACCCATTATATCGTTGGAAACGAATGAAAAGAGATCATTATGCATGGTGGTATCAGCGAATGAAAGCCAATGCAGCCTTGTATGATGTGATTCGTATTGATCATTTTATTGGTATTGTTAATTACTGGTCAATACCTGCTTCTTGTCCTACTGCTGTAGAAGGTGAGTGGCGCAAGGGACCGGGCAGACATTTGACGAAAGTGATTCGTAAGGCAACGAAAGGTTCGGATATTATTGCAGAAGATCTTGGAATTGTCAGTGATAAGGTGCGTGCTTTGATCAATGAAACCGGTTGGCCGGGAATGAAGATTTTAGAGTTTGCGTTTGATGGAGATGCTTCTAATGAGTATCTGCCACATCAATATAAGAACACGAATTGTCTCGTATATGGTGGTACGCATGATAATCAGACATTGCTTGGTTATTATGGAAACAAATCGGATAAAGAATTAAAATTTATGATGAATTATCTGCATATTAAGCGGGTTTCACAGATTCCAAAGGCGATGTTGCGTGCAGCGTACGCAAGCATTGCGGATACTGTTATATTCCAGATGCAGGATATTTTGGAATTGGACGATACGGCAAGAATGAATGAACCGTCCACAGTAGGAACCAATTGGCGCTGGCGTATGCAGCCGGGAGCCTTTGATGGAAAAAAGATCAAGATGCTTCGCAAAATGTGCAAATTGTATGCTCGATAACCGACATTTATTGCATTGTAAACAGGGGTCAAGCTGCGTCTGGGGACTTTGATTATAATGGTGGAACAGTAGCAAACACATTATACTTTAGCAATTCTTGCAAAGCAAAGCGCTGGCGTTGCTTTTTTGTAGGGAGTACTCCATGAAATATATTTGGTGCAACATAAAGAACTTTTTTAAACATAAAAAACTCATATTTATTTTGACGGTTTTTTCTGTCATTTGTTCTTGTATTATGATTCATTTTTCGTATGGATTATATCAGAACTATCAGTTAAAGAAAGAATATGATCTGTCAGATGAGAGAGAAATTGCATTGAGTTTGCAAGGGGATTTTGATGAAGAATCCGATAAG
>ULPU01063814.1_pt1 | contig 24019 bp, 24 predicted proteins | sample 1953821 | NCBI WGS metagenome assembly ULPU01 (sample SAMEA4835637, study PRJEB28245) | human gut metagenome | biome: gut microbiome; material: fecal sample | place: Denmark | collected 2008
AGGTGCCGATCGAGTCGCGGATCGTGCGGTCGTCGTGCTTGCCCACCTTCTTCTTGCTGGGCTTCGCCTGGCGCTGGGCGATGGCCTCCTTGCCGTCGCCGATACCCATGTGGGTCACGATCCCCACGGGTGTATGGTGATGGGGCAACTGCACGACCACATAGCCGTCCTCCTCGTCGCTCCAGAGCTCACACTCCTTATTATATATACGCTTGCCCTGCGCGCTGCGGACCAGTTTGTAGCGGATCACACGCCGCAGACTGAGCCGCTCGCCGGGCTGGATGGCAAGCAGATGCTTCGCTACCGTGCGCAGCGAATCGATGCGGTGGTCGATCCCCACCGAGTAGGTGGCAATGGTCCCATAACCGTAGTCCTGCACGTTGTGCGTCCGCCGATAGTAGTGGAGCTCGTTCTGCTGCGTCTGCAGACTGGCCAGTTCGTTTTCGATGCGCTCCGCCTGGCGTCGCACCACCGTGTGGAGGTCTTGGCTCCCGCTGTCCACCAGTTGCGAGGAGGCGGGGGCAGCCTTTGTGGCGATGCGCCCGTGGCAGGAGGGAAACCTTCGGAAACGGTTCACCCAGTAGCCTGCCGACAGCTGCACGTGGGCCGCGGGTTGCAGGGTGTCCGTGCTAATATTCGTCAAGGCCGTGTCGCCCTCGATCTCGCCGACCGTCAGTACCACGCCGCTGTCGTTGCGCAGCTCATACCACGATCTCACCTCCACCACCAGTTCGTTGCGGCGCACCTCCTTGTCCGAGACGGGCGTCAGTTGCCAGATGATGACGGCGATCACGGCCATCAGAACCACCGATCCCCAGGTCCGCTTGCTCCGCAGCCGTCTGCTGAAGCTGCTCCGAGGCCGGCGCTCCTTTTCCTTGTCTTGTTCCTTGTTCTGTTCCTTGTCTTGTTCCATTGTGTTGGTTGAAGAAGATCGTAGTCCGTAGTCCCAGGTCCATTCGTTGGAGACCCTTGTCGGGCTATTCTGTTGGATGCGCCCGTTGGATCATGCCTTCGGCGTCTCCTGTGTCCATGCGATCTCGCCCGAACCGTAGCAGCGGTGGTGCGCCTGGTCATAGACCACACAAAACTGGCCCGGGGCCACCCCGTGAATCGGGTCGTCGGAGTGGACCATCATCCTTCCGTCGGACAGCGTCTCCACCGTGGCGGCGTGGAATTCGGGCGTATGTCGGATTTTGAACGTGATGCGGTCGGGCACGCTCGTCACGCCCTCCGTCAGGAAGTCGAAGTCGTGGATGGCGAAGTCGCGCTTATAGGCCGTCGCTGGGTCGTAGCCGTGGGAGACGTAGAGGATGTTCTGCTCCACGTCCTTGCGGATGACAAACCACGGACCGCCCCCCAGTCCGAGGCCCTTCCGCTGTCCGATGGTATGAAACCACAGACCCTTGTGCTGTCCGATAATGCGCCCCGTCTCTTGCTCGATGATATCTCCGGGCTGCTCGCCGAGATAGCGGCGCACATACTCGTTGTAGTCGATGTTGCCCAGGAAGCAGATGCCCTGCGAGTCCTTGCGGCGCGCGTTGATCAGATGTTCGCGCTCGGCGACCTGCCTCACCTCGTCCTTCATGTAGTGGCCGATGGGGAAGAGCGCCTTCTTCAGTTGCCATGGATGTATCTGGGCCAGAAAGTCGGTCTGGTCCTTCACGGGGTCCGGACTCGTCGTGAGCCATTTGCGCCCGTCTATCCACTCCGTCTGCGCATAGTGGCCCGTGGCGATGAGGTCGTAGTCGTGGCCCCGCTTCTCGTCGAAGGCACCAAACTTGATGAGGCGGTTGCACATCACGTCGGGGTTGGGCGTGAATCCCGCCCGCACCTTCTCCATCGTGTAGCGCGTCACCTGGTCCCAGTATTCCCGGTGGCAGTCCACCACCTCCAGCCGACAACCGTAGCGTTGTGCCACGACCGTCGCCATCTCCATGTCCTCCTCCGAGTTGCAGTCCCATTCCTCCTGCTCCTCCGGTCCTATCTTGATGTAGAAGCAGTCGGGGTGCAGTCCCTGGCGGGCCAACTCATAGACCACCACGCTACTATCGACACCGCCCGAAAGCAATACGGCGATGCGCTTGTCTTCAATGTTCTCCATAATCTATTTTTGTGTTCCTCGGGCTATCATCCCCTGTATCTCTGCGATCCGCTGCTTGCGGGCGATCGAGAAGTCGCTGCTGTGACCATCCACATAGTCGTAGAGGCGGAAGGCCTTGTCGAGCAACATCCCTCTCAGGGACTGCTGCTTATAGCTCCCCTCGGCATAGAGCAGTTCGGCGAGCATCTCCAGTTTTTGCATCCGCTGTCCCTCCGCCCATTGCTCGTGGGCGTAGCCGATGGCCTCCTCCACGGTCATATTGCGCAGCAGCTCGTAGTCGCCGACATATTGGCGGTAGAGGTCGCGCAGTTCGTCATCGTTGCGCTTGCCCTCGGCCTTTTCCAAAAACCGGGCCACGGCGGCCATAAACTCCTCGATGATGCGTATGAAGTAGTCTCGTTGTTGCATAGTTGCTTTTTCTGTGCTTGTCTGCCCCCGTCTGTACGCAGGGATTTGAGGACACAAAGATACCACAATCGCCACGAAGCACCAAATTTATTCCCCATTTTCTCCATTCCCCCCGCAAAAAGAGTTGTTACTTGTTGTAAAAGTTGTTCAAGTTGTCTTCTATGTGTCCACGTCGAATCACTCCATTTTCCAGAAGAATCTTATGTATTGTACTTGTTGTCCCAAGCGTTGTTTTCCCCATGTCTCAAGTGTTGCTTTCCCTCATGCCCCGAAACGATTTTCCTCAAAAATCAGCCTCCACACGATTTTTTTTCGTGAGAAATGGCAATAAATGCGGGAAAAGCATTACCTTTGCGGGCAAAGTCGGGCATTGTGTGAAAGCAGGCCCGCAGAAAATCGTAGGAAATTAGCCACATGGAATTTGCAAGCAGGAGCTGAACTTTGATCCGCTTGAAGTTTTTAGGCCACATGTTTGCTTTTCTAAATGACTGGTAAACAATGAATGTCATGACTATGATCTTTGCAAGACGGACGCAATTCCTTTGTGGGACAAAGGCTTGGTCAAAAGACATAAAGTAGGGGAGTATTAGACACTGGATAGTTCTGACGCTCGTTCTACAGCCGACGAAACGACTGCTTTTCTATCGACATGAAAAGTATCTCTTTTCCAGAGGGCAACCATCTTCCTGGACAGGACGCAAATCCAGTCCAGAGGTAAGATTGTATGCCTACGCGTAGCCTTTTCTACTCCCCCAAGACAGATTTATCTGTCTCCCAACGTTGTCCAAGTTGTTTTTCAACTTCTCCCCAAGACAGATTCATCTGTCTGACAAAGTTGTTCAAATTGTCTCCGTTGTCCAAGTTGTTTTTCAACTTCTCCCCAAGACAGATTCATCTGTCTCTCAGCGTTGTTCAAGTTGTTTCCCTTTGTCTAAGTTGTTTTTCAACTTCTCCCCAAGACATCTGTCTGACAAAGTTGTTCAAGTTGTCCCCGTTGTTCAAGTTGTTTTTCTATATGTCCTAAAAGTTGTCCTGGTACAATTATAATAAATCGAATAAAAATAATCAAAAATATGCGTGATTTCAAAAATATCAAGGTCGCCGTGGCCGGCACAGGCTACGTTGGCCTGAGCATTGCCACCCTGCTGGCCCAACACCACCATGTAACAGCCGTTGACGTCATTCCCGAGAAAGTCGAGAAACTCAACCGCCGCGTCTCGCCCATCCAGGACGACTACATCGAGAAATACCTCGGCGACCGCAGCCTCCTGCCATGCGTGGGCCCCGATGAGGCTGAGCAGCCAGGCCATGGAACCCTCGTTGCCACCCTCGACGGCAAATCGGCCTATGCCGACGCCGACTTCGTGGTGATTGCCGCCCCCACCAACTACGACCCCGTGAAGAACTACTTCGACACCACCCATGTCGAGGAAGTCATCGACCTCGTGCTGGCCGTCAACCCCAACGCCGTGATGATCATCAAATCGACCATCCCCGTGGGCTACACCCGCAGCCTCTATCTCCGCTATGCGCGCCAGGGCGTGAAGCAGTTCAACCTCCTCTTCTCCCCCGAGTTCCTCCGCGAGAGCAAGGCCCTCTACGACAACCTCTATCCGAGCCGCATCATCGTCGGCTACCCGAAGCAGATGAACCACCCCGACTTCGCCGATGAAGACCAGGCTATCGCCTCCATCGCCGACGTCGATCGCCTCCGCCAGGCCGCCGGCACCTTCGCCGCCCTGCTCGTAGAAGGCGCCATCGGTAATGGCGACACCTTCACCTTCGACGGCCCGCTCCCCATCGCCGATGGCGTCTGCCCGCGCGAAAAGACCAAGGGCATCCCCGTCCTGGGTATGGGCATGAAGGAAGCCGAGGCCGTGAAACTCTTCGCCAACACCTACCTCGCCCTCCGCGTCAGCTACTTCAACGAGCTCGACACCTACGCCGAGGTCAAGGGTCTCGACAGCCGCGCCATCATCGAGGGCGTGGGCCTCGACCCCCGCATCGGCACCCACTACAACAACCCCTCCTTCGGCTACGGTGGCTACTGCCTCCCGAAAGATACGAAGCAGTTGCTCGCCAACTACCAGGACGTGCCCCAAAACATGATGACCGCCATCGTCGAGTCCAACCGCACGCGCAAGGACTACATCGCCGACGCCGTGCTGACCAAGGCCGGCTGGTACGCCTACAGCGCCAACAACCAGTATGGCAGCGAGGGTAGGGGAGAGGCCCCCGTCATCGGTGTCTATCGCCTGACGATGAAGTCCCACTCCGACAACTTCCGCCAGTCCGCCATCCAGGGCATCATGAAGCGCGTCAAGGCCAAGGGCGCCGAGATCATCATCTACGAGCCCACGCTCCCCGACGGCACCACCTTCTTCGGCAGCCTCGTCGTCAACGACCTCGCCACCTTCAAGTCCCGCAGCAAAGCCATCATCGCCAACCGCTTCGACGACTCCCTCCGCGACGTCGCCTCCAAGGTCTATACCCGCGACATCTTCCGCCGCGACTAACGTTTTTATATAAAGACAACTAATACAACCTTTACAATATTTTACAACCAAGATACCTTAGCAGGATGATAGACAGTGCAAACTGTCCTCTTTGTTGTATTTTGTTGTTTCCCTTTCAGCAGGTTTGTGTCACGCGTAGCGTGTTGTCCCCGCGAAGCGTTGTAGAATATTGTACTTGTTGTTCTAGTTGTTTTCCCTATATCAGCAAGAAGACCCAGCAAGGACGGGCTGCTTTTCCTGAAAAAGCTGCCGCAAAAGTTGTTCTTTGTTGTTTCCCTTTCAGCAGGCTTGTCTGAGTCACAGGTTGTTATATGTTGTACTTGTTGTTCAAGTTGTTTTCCCTATATCAGTAAGAAGACCCAGCAAGAAGCCGCAGCATAAAGTATTAACGAAGCAATAAACGCCCGATTAACGGCGATTCATGTAAAACGGCAGCTCGCCTGCCAACCACTATTCCCAAAAACGAATTTTATGAGCAAACAAAACATTGCCCTCATCACGGGCGTGACCGGCCAGGACGGCTCCTACCTGGCAGAATTCCTCCTCGACAAAGGCTACGACGTCCACGGCGTCATCCGCCGCTCCTCCGTCGATTACCGCGAGCGCATCGCCCACCTCGAGGGCCGCCCCCACTTCCACCTCCACTATGCCGACCTCGGCGACTCCATGTCCATTGTCGGCGTCGTCGCCGACGTGCGCCCCACGGAGATCTACAACCTCGCCGCCCAGAGCCACGTGCAGGTCAGCTTTGACTCCCCCGAGTTCACCGCCGATGTCGATGCCGTCGGCGTCCTCCGCATCATCGAGGCCGTCCGCAAGGTAGGCCTCGCCAATAGCTGCAAGATCTACCAGGCCTCCACCTCCGAACTCTACGGCAAGGTCGAGGAAGTGCCACAGAACGAGAACACCCCCTTCCACCCCTTCAGCCCCTACGCCGTCGCCAAGCAGTACGGCTTCTGGATCATCAAGGAGTACCGCGACGCCTACGGCATGTTCTGCTGCAACGGCATCCTCTTCAACCACGAGAGCGAGCGCCGTGGCGAGACCTTCGTCACCCGCAAGATCACCCTCGCCGCCGCCCGCATCGCCCAGGGCCTGCAAGACAAACTCTACCTCGGCAACCTCGACTCCCTCCGCGACTGGGGTTACGCCAAGGACTACGTCGAGTGTATGTGGCTCATCCTCCAGGCCCGCCAGCCCGAGGACTACGTCATTGCCACGGGCGTGCAGCACAGCGTCCGCGAGTTTGCCCAGCTCGCCTTCCACTATGTCGGCATCGAACTCCAATGGGAGGGCGAAGCCGAGCACGAGAAGGGAATCTGCGTCAGCGGCCCCGACCATCTTGTCGGCAAGACCCTCGTCGAGGTCTCCCCCGACTTCTACCGCCCCACCGACGTCGTCAACCTCTGGGGCGACCCGACGAAGGCCCGTGCCAAACTCGGCTGGAACCCCAACACCACTACCTTCGAGGAACTGGTGAAGATCATGGTCGATCACGACATGGCAAAGGTTGCTTCCGAGGGCGCCGCCGCCAAGGTGCGCATGAACCTCGCCGAATACTTGGAGAAAGGAATTGTGAAATGATGAAAACGATCGACAGACGCCACGCCGTCCCCTTCGCGCTGGTCACGAGCATGTTCCTCCTGTGGGGCCTTGCCAACAACATGACCGACACGCTGCTTGCCGCCTTCAAGCGCATCATGTCCATGAGCGACACGCAGACCTCCCTCATCCAGTTCGCTTTCTACGGCAGCTACTTCTGCTTCGCCCTGCCGGCGGCCCTCTTCATCCGTCGCAGGAGCTTCAAGTCGGGCATCATCCTCGGCCTGCTCCTCTACGCCGCCGGCGCGATGCTCTTCCTGCCCGCCGCCCGCGTCGCGAGCTACGGCTTCTACCTCGTCGCCATCTATGTGATGGCCGGCGGCTGCAGCGTCCTGGAGACGACGGCCAACCCCTACGTCATGAGCATGGGCGACCCGTGCACGGCCACGCGCCGCCTCAACATCGCGCAGAGCTTCAATCCCGTCGGCTCCATCCTCGGCATCCTGATGAGCAAGTACTTCATCCTCGACGACATCAGCCTCTACTCCATCAGCGGCACCTACGCCGCCCTCGGCCTCGTCCTGCTCGGCATCCTCGTGGTGATGCTCTTCGCCCGCATGCCCTCGGGCAAGGACGACGACCGAGGCGACAGTGTCGGGGCGAGCTTCCGCCGCCTCCTCTCCAACCGCCTCTACCGCCGTGGCGTGGTGGCCCAGTTCTTCTACGTCGGTGCGCAGATTGGCGTGTGGAGCTTCACCATCCGCCTGGTGATGCAGGAGACGGGCCGCCTGGAGGCCGCCGCCAGCAGCATCTACCTGATCTCCATCGTCGGCCACTGCCTCTCCCGCTTCATCTACACGGGACTGATGCGCTGGTTCTCCCCCTCGCGCCTCCTCACCTTCGGTGGCGTGATGTCCGCGCTGCTGAGCCTCACGGTCGTCTTGAGCGCCGGCACGGGCTGGCTCTGCATCACCTCGCTGGTCCTCATCAGCTCTTTCATGAGCCTGATGTTCCCCACCATCTACGGCATCGCCCTTGGCGGCATCATGCGTGGCGACCACCCCGGCGACTCGAAGATCGGAGCAAGCGGCCTGATCATGTCGATCCTCGGAGGCGCCCTCCTCACCCCGCTCCAGGGCATGGTCTCCGACCACACCAACATCTATACCTCCTACGCCGTCCCCGCCTTCTGCTTCGTGGTCGTGACCGCCTACGCCGTCTATGCCCACCGCTGCAAGGCCACGCTGTAGCCGTCTGTAGCATCCGCGCCCTGATCCCCGAAGCAAGGGAGTTCTAACGACCGACTAGTTGTTCTTTGTTGTTTCCCCTGCAGCAGGTTTGTGTCACGCGTAGCGTGTTGTCCCGGCGAAGCGTTGTAATATATTGTACTTGTTGTTCTGGTTGTTTTCCCTATATCAGCAGCTTCATCAGCAAGAAGGCGCAGCAAGGACGGCTGCTTTTCCTGAAAAAGCTGCCGCAAAAAGTTGTTCTTTGTTGTTTCCCTTTCAGCAGGTTATCGCGTGTCCACGAGTTGTTATAAGTTGTACTTGTTGTTCTAGTTGTTTTCCCTATATCAGCAAGAAACGTCCCTAAACTCATGCTCCGCATTAAAGCAAGGACACGCCTTACGCGGGTCGAAGGTATGATGCGACACGACGATCGCCCGTGGGTACCGCCCCTTGAGCTCTCGAACCAGCGTGAGTAGCGCACGCTTCTGCGCCTCCGTCCGCGTGTCCGCCGGCCTGCCCAGGGCGTCCAAGCCACCCTCGTAGCACACCCCGATGCTATGCCTGTTGTGGTTCAGGCAGTGCGCCCCCACTTTCGCCTCGGGCCGTCCCCGCTCGACGGTTCCGTCCCGCCGCACCACATAGTGGTAGCCTATGCCACTCCAGCCCCGTTTGCGGTGCCAAGAGTCAATCTGTTGCGCGCTCGACGTCTGGCTGGGCCGTACCGCCGAACAATGAATAATGATCAAAGTGATAGTTCTCATAGAAATTCAAGTGAGAGGTCACGACCCCTCCATCTTCCGTCAACGAGTTGAGGGCCGATGCGCAGAGGCCGTGACCACGAGTTAGAGATTAGAGTTGCGTGATGGCTCCACCCGCTGCGCCGGTGATCACCATTTCAATGATTCGCAGCACATACAGTGCCACACGTTTCCAGTTCACTTTCATACGCGATGTTTTAAGATAGATGAATAGAATAAACTTCATAAACTGCTTGATTAGTCACCCAAGGTGCCACCGTTCTCGCCACTGCTCGGCGGATTGGTGATTCCCGTGTCTGTCTTGCCGTCCTCACCCGTGTTGCTTCCTGCGCCACCCGACGGGTTGGAAGGCTCACCGGTGTTCTCGCCCGTACCCTCAGAAGGGTTAGAAGGCTTTCCCGTGTTGCCACCACCGTTGCCAGGACCCTTCTTCACGGCCTCGATGTCGATCACGTTCTCACCCTTCTTCTCTGCCTTCAAGGCAGCAGTTTGCAGCGATCGGCTCGCTACCGGGTTGAAGGCCGCGCGTCCGATGAGGTTCTCGAAGTCCGTACCCGGCGTGAAGATGATATTCACTGCCGTGATGTTCTTCGAAGTGAACGTCTCACAGCTCTCCGCCCCTTCGCTGCTGATGGACAACCAGAAGTTGCCGAGCTCATCGAGCATCACCTTCTTGCCCTCCAGCAGTTGCTCCACGAGACACGAGCACATGTCGCTCAGCACGCCCTTCACCTGTCCACGCTTGTAGCCACCATGCTCGGCGATGTGGGCCACGAAGTCGCGAAACGACATCACCTCCTTCACCTGCGCCTTGGCATACGCCTTCTCGGGGAGATTCGGCTTCAACGAATTACGCATCATGTACACACTGTAATTGATCATACGCTTGCCCATCGTCGGTATGGGACTTGATGTTTACGCAAGCAGTCATTGCGCCCGACAGAATTGGTTGTTGTTCCCTGACTGCGATGCAAAGGTACTAAGTTGAGAAGCCGAAATCAAATCTATTCATAACCGTTTACAATCCGTTTACAATCCATTCACAATCCGTTCATAATCGGTCTGATTTAGCTCAGGAATCACCCTCGACGGACGTGAAAGACGGATTTCTCGGTGCCTATATATAGATAAGGAGAAAATCCTCTCCAACCACCCCAAAAAATGAAGTTATATTCATCGGCCTACGAAGTTATATTCATCGGCCTACGAAGTTAACTTCATCGGGCTTCGAAGTTAACTTCATCGAGCAGCGTACTAAAGACCCTCTATCGAGTATTCATCATCCAAAACAAATATTCAACCTTTCATGTGTGATATGACCATCAATATCTACGGCGGAAACAACCAGATTCTGCCCAACGCCACCGAGGCTGTACAAAACCTCTATGTCTATGACCATGCCAACAAACTGCAGGTCGTCCAGACTACCAGCGACGCTCTTTCTTCTGAGGCAGAAAAGCTCTCTCGCTACATTGACAAGGACCATATCCCGGCGCACCTCAACAAGATTCGCGCGTGCAACAACGCCACCGATCTGGCCCAGGTCGTCGTCTCCCTGCTTGATCAAGAACCCAAGCTCACCGAAGAGACCATTGTCAAGGAGAGCTTCATTCAATGCCTGCTTCCTTTCGCCATCAACATCACCACGGGAAGAAGCGTGAACAACATTCGCGCCCGCATCAACGATGCCTTGGAGGCCCGTCACAGGTCCCGCCCATGACAAAAAGTATTAACGACCGATTCTTGTCCGATTAACGGCGATTAATGTAAAAAGCCCTGACGGCTTGCCCGCCACACCCCTTATGCTATAAGCGCGCGTTAAAAACCGAGAATCCCTTGGTCGTTTAGGAATAAAGTCGTACTTTTGCCAAATTAAAGAAAGAAATAATCGTCATGAAGACAATAGATCAGATACTAAAGATAAAAGCAGTTGTGCTTTACATCCTGAAGGCATTCCCAGAGGGAGTGGACTACATCCACCTCTTTAAGGTCATGTACTTTGCCCAGCAAAACCAGCTGAAAGAGTACGGCTTGCCCATCATCTACGATACTTTTGTAGCAAGGAAGCATGGTCCTGTTCCGACGTTGACTTACAAGGTGTTGCGTGGAGTAGAAGGAAAGGCTGAGATATCTTCACCGGAGTTGAAAGACTTCGCCGACTCATTGAAGATAGAACTGTCACAGGACGGTCATCAACTTATTCTTGCTTCAAAGCAAGCTGTTTGCGATATGGACGAACTCTCAGTAGCTGACGTCAAGATGCTTGACAAGTGGATAGACAAATGCAAAGGCGTAGATTCCTTTGATTTGTCAGACAAGTCACATGAGGACAAAGCATGGAAGCGCGCAAAGCGACAAGCAGATAAAACTGGCGAGGATACAAAGATCACGATGTATGAAATGGCAGATGCTGCAGGTGCCAGCAAAGCAATGCTGTCCGTTATTCGTGAGCGTCAATCCGTTCAAAAAGCGTTGTCATGGACTTAAGGGAAGTGCTAGGACATCGTCCTTGCGAAGCCTTGTTCATGTTGTTTCCCTTGCAGCAGGAATTCTGTCCACCCAAGTGCCTTGCCGAAGGCGTTGTTATATATTGTACTTGTTGTTCTAGTTGTTTTCCCTATGTCAGTAAGTAATATCCCCATCCGAGTGGCGGCATAGCGCAGAGCGATACTGCGGTGGGGAACAATGTCGTATTACCGTCCGAATGACGGTATCCCAAAATATTAACGACAGATTAATGTCCGATTAACGGCGATTAATGTGAAAAGCCCCGGCGGCCTGCCCGCCACCAAAATCCAATCCATGTAGGACGTTCCCTTTTATAAAGAGTAACGCACCGCATGAACACTAATCACAAAAATCGCTAAAATTCTTTGTGATGTTAAATATTAGCCTTACCTTTGCTGCTCAACAGAAATGGCAATAACGATGAACGGTGCTGAATGTATTAAAAAGTTGTCTCCTGTTCTATTTTGGGACATAGACAAATCACAGGCTGACATGGACAAGTATCCGTCCTTCTTTGTTCAGCGGGTTCTGGAGTATGGCAATTGGAATGATTGGAAACTTCTGCTGAGCTACTATGGAAAGGATCAGATCGTGGAAATCTGTAAACGGTTGCGTTCGCTCGACTCGATATGCCTTTCGTACATTTGTGCTATATCAAATACAAAAAAGGAGGAATACAGATGTTATCGTATGAAACAATCGCCATATAGGTCTGACATTCAGGAGCATAAAAGTAGTCAAGGTTAGACAATTACAATAACAAACTATCCCCATCCGAGTGGCGGCATAGTGCAGAGCGATACTGCGGTGGGGAACAATGTCGTATTACCGTCCGAATGACGGTATCCCAAAATATTAACGACCAATTCATGTACGATTAACGGCGATTAATGTAAAAAAAAGAAATGGCAACTACCCAATTAAACGAAATGCGTAAGAAGATGTTCCGTCAATTCGAAGAACAGCTAAAGGTCCGCAAGCCCGAAGATAGCTGCTTCTATTGCCACTCTTCTGAAGACCGCATTGTGTTATCCCATGCCCTGTTCTGGGTAATGACCCAAAACATAAGGGGGCGGATGGCAAAGCAGAAGTTCCTCTTGTTGCTTCGTCAATACCAGGAAGAGATGCTTGAAGCCTACCTCATAGAATCGCCAGATTTCTCCGACCTACTTCACTATTGCAATATCATGTACGACTGCCTACCCAATATTCTCTTAGGCTTAAGCGAATTTCGTGGCGACAAAGACGCCCGAAGACTCGCTGCAATATCCGTTGTCGCCTGCGGTTATGGTGGAGACATGCCGGAAGACCTTAGCTATGAATTGCTCGACGATATAGACTTCTATTACAACAAGGTCAAGTGCCGCAAGATAGAACGTATTCTGCCATTGCTAAACAAACTGGTGGTGGAAGAGCAAAAATCGTTCAACTATTAGAGACGTCAGTCCCTAAAAGTATTAACGACCGATTAATGTCTGATTAACGGCGATTAATGTGAAAACCCTGGCGGCTTGCCAGCCACAAATATTTGCGTCACAAAAATGATTACTATTCCCAATAAAGACTTCAAGTCATCCAACATAATGTTGCAGCAGATCATACATTCCACTACGAAGGTGAAAATGCTAAAGGTCTGCAAGAAGTTTGACCTGTACGTCAGCCCCAATCTTCGGAAAGACGAGACCAGTCGTAGAATCGCTTTGGAAGTCATGGACAACCCCATTGAAATTCTCAGCAGACTCAGCAAGACCGAACTCCAGATCCTTGACGAGTTTGTACGAGGAGGCGATGACACCTATGTGGTGCGCAAGCAACGCAAGCCCCCTTACATCCTCCAGAAATATCTACTCGTTGTCACCTATTGCGACGATGAAAAGAACGAATGGCACATGCTTATGCCAACGGAACTCCGCGACTCCCTTGCCCCGAACCTCCCATTCTTCTTAGACTGTGCGATGAAAGGCGTCAAGGCACCCTCTGCCAAAGAACTCAGAATCATGTCCGCCTTGCAGCGCTTCATGGGTGATGAGTAATGCGGTAAGGATAGTACCCTCCTGCATAGTCTAAAAGCATTAACGACCGAGTTAATGGCCGTTTAACGGCGATTAATGTGTCCGCCCTGGGGCTTGCCCGCCGATTACCTAGTTTTCATGTATTCTCTATATGAAAGCTACAAGATGAACAATTTGAAATTTGGTAGTTACATAGAGAATGTCCTTACCCGCATGAAAGATGGGGATAAGAACTATTGGGCTATGCTTCCATGTTTCTAAGTTGAGAAAACAAGTGAGGTGAAGGTGTCCGCTTAGGTTTCATTCGCCCCAAAAACGAGAGTAATTCTTTTTTTTAATATATATATGCGTAATTGCTTGAAAAATAGCGGGCACGTTGTATTGGTGATATACTAAGATGCGCAAGACCTCGTACAAGCTTCAGAAACTATACTTGGTTGTAAACACCGTGGATGGAGTTGTATAGTGATAGGGATTAGATATTTAATCAAAACAAATGGATATGGAAAATGTATTGAAAATTCATGATGGCCGTATAAATGCTGATAATTATTTATTTGAAATGACCATTAGAGACTATTATGATATTGTGAAAGATAGGTTACTGGATAATGAATATCAGCGCCGTCGTGTTAAAAATTCGGGTTCTGTTTATGGGCTCCTTAAGGAAGATTTGCTGAGGGGGTGTGTCATTCCGCCCGTGGTATTGGCATATTGTGATAAGCTTTCTTCTGATAATATAGAAGAAGCTCTAAGAACGGCAGAAGATAAACTTGTAATTCTAGATGGATTGCAACGTTCTTATACTATTAAGGAAATTATAAATAGCTATGAGAATGGTGATTATAATAATCTTACAAGTAATCCTTTAAACAATAAAATCCGAGTAGAACTATACGTAGGTATCAACAAGTTAGGTATTTTGTATAGAATGCTAACATTAAATACTGGTCAGACGCAAATGTCAACTCGGCATCAAATAGAAATAATATATTCAGATTATAAGAAAAATTGTAATGTTAGTGGAGTGACGCTTTTTTCTGAGGCAGAAGACAAAGTGCCTTCTAATATAGGAGAATATAAGTTTAGAGATGTTGTTGATGGTTTTACTTCTTACATGCAAAAAGATCATCTTCCTTTGGATAGAATGGATATTTTAACAAATGTAAAGAATTTGAGGCGTCTCTCAGAGGATTCAAAGAGTGATGATTTGTTCTACTCTTTTATAGAAAGTTATAATAACTTTGTTAAGTTTTTAAATGATGCTTGTCCTGATAATTTAGGCAATAAGTTTGATGAAGGAGAATTAAATAAAGCTCCTTTTGGAAACACTGTTGTAAAAATCTTTTGTAAGTCTCAACCTCTTACAGGATATGGGCATGCAATTATGTCATTGAAAGAATTTAATGCAATTGATAATTTTGCTACTATAAGTAAGATACTGCCAAAGTTCAATATAGATTCTGTAGAATCAGGGCTTCGCCTACTTTTAATCTATCTTGATAAGGTAAGTGCTATGGCTAAGAAAATAGGCAATGATCAAAGGCTTTACTTCTACCATTTCTTTAAGTCTTTATTTGATAAAAACGGAGACGGTTATTTGGATGTCGAAAGGTCTGCAGAGTTTGCTTATAGACAATATGAACGAATAACATTATGAAAAATGTTAAGTTTCACAAGGGTTCTGATGGTAACTATTTTTCTTACCACGGAAATGATGAAGATGTATCTGGTGGGTTTGATTATCGCTTCTCAACAAAGAATCTTTGGAAAACAATCAAATTAGATGATTTTGAAGTTCAACTTCTTATTAATCCTCTATTGAATAGAGAAAGTAACGTTTATGATTTAAGAGATGAATCAAACAAAACGGTTGGATATCTGTTTCCTATTAGTTTACTAGATAGTGATTCCGATTTTGGTGACTATCGGAACATAAATAACTATGTATATGTAGCCTTTTGGGAGTTGCTAAAAAGAATCCCTAGTGTAAAAGAGGATAAAGAACTTTTTTCAGATAATTTTGAAGACAATGTGTGTGTTTGTGTATTTCATAAAGCATCTGTTAACACTCCTTGCCCTTTAAGGGATTGCATTCATTCTTTGCGCATGTATGGTTATAGTTATTTTACGGAATGTAATAATATAAAACCGGTTGATAAGTATCAAGCAAAACAGTTTTTTCTCACTAGAGGAAATAAAATTCTTTTAAAATTTAGAGAACCTTCTCTTTATAAAAATCCAATAATTGATTCTATACTTCGTGCTCTTCCTAAAGCTGACAATTTAACTCATAGATTTGTCTTATTATATCAAGTAATAGAGACTTTAATTGAAGAGATAGCATCCAAAAGAATAGATGAAGAAATAAAGAAATTTATAGGCAAACAGATACCTTGTAATGACTTTCAAGATAATATCAAACAATTATCATCAGAGAAGACTAAGATTTCAAAAATTTTTAAGTGTTGTGAGAAGCTAGAAAAATCTGATGAGGCTAAGTTATTTTTGGAGTCTTGTTTACACTTGTTTGATTTAGTTCATTATAGCCCCTCTAATAAAGGATTGAAAGTGATTTTTTATTCCTTTAGAAATCAGATGACGCATTCCTACAGAAATCTAGATTTTTATCAAGAGGAGTTGTCTGAAACTATACAATATTTTGAATTGCTTATATTGAGGATAGTCGAAACCTATCAATATAGAAATGATTAATGTGGTCCTATCTCGCACTACTTGGGTAAGCACTCAAATTAGGGCTCAATTTTGAAAGGTGTAACTTTGCTGCCAAATTTTAAACATTGATTTATGTACAGCAGCGAAGATTTGGAGCGATTCTATTTCCAGTACCAGACGGAAGCAATGCCGAAGGGCATCCCCATTGAACAGTTCTGTTCCCGTAATAAAGTGCCTTATAACATATTCTACAAATGGTACAAAGAAAGTGCAAATCGAATACAATCAAGCTTGCTTGAATTGTTGAGATGCAGCCATTCTTATCTAAGGATACACGTAACAAGATTGTGGAAGTAAAGGTGGATGGTCTTCTGGCCTCTTGTCAAAAAAATCCGAAGGAAGAAGCTCATTTACCGGAGCAATCCTCTACAGAGACGAAGCCCTCTTGTGTTCGTATCCTTGTGGAGTTGCGGATGACCAACGGGTTGCATATCTCCCAAAAGAACCTAAACTATCAGGAGTTGAAGCGACTGATAGAGAAGTTGGAGGGCCTATGCTTAATGTAACAGGTAACAGAATTAAGCTTGTTTGAATTCTTGAGCGTGAAGACTTTATCCAAAAAAATCTTTAACGGTTGCAGGGATTTTTGCAGCATGCGACCAGACCGAATTTTCGTGCAAATGAGTGCAGAGCCAAACTTGTTTGAGCTATGCCGAGTGCAGCCGAAAATCATGAAATAAATTGGATTGGCAATATGCCAACATTTTCGATAAGCGTGTACAATGAAAGCTTGCTTTCAAATTGTCGAGTGTAGAAAATGTATATAATAGTTAGTAAACAAGCGAAATTTTAACAACTCAATATATAGGCACTTGCAAAAGTGCCTATACAAAGGGCTATGCCCAAAATTGAGCACTAACGTGTTAATCAAGTATAAACTATATGTCAGATAGGTTTAATAAAAAGCTGATAATAAGCGGTCTAGGATGGACTACTATATCCACTATAACAAATGGGCTTGTCCAAATTCTTCGTCTTTCAATTCTTTCGAGATACTTGACAAAAGAGGATTTTGGTCTTGTTGCAATTTTGACATTAATTTTAGGACTTACCCAGGTCTTTTCTGATATGGGCTTTTCTGCCGCTATAATGTCGCAGAAAAAAATCGAGAATAGTAATTTCTTGAGTCTATATTGGTTGCAGTTTGGAGTGTTTGTGTTGATGATGTTGGCAATATCCTTGTGTTCGCCAATTATTGCAAATTATTATGACAGCCCTGTCTTGTTAATACTTGTCCCTATTATGATGTCTGAATTGTTCTTTGTCAGTTTGGGCAAATTGTACGACACTGTTTTGCAAAAAAACATGGAGTTTCGAACTATTGCTATACGTAATATAGTAACAGCTTCTCTTTCGTTAATTATTGCAGTAATACTCGCAATGCAAGGATACGGAGTGTATAGTCTAGTTATATCAACTGTGTTGCAAACAGCGATGGTAAATGTGTGGAATCTAAAGACAGGACAGAAGCATTATAAACTTGCATTTCAAAAAATTAAATTCAAGGAAGCAAAGAACCTAATGAAAGTTGGTTATTATCAAATGGGTAGTCAAATTGTTGATTATTTTGCTTCGAAACTTGATATAATAATTATAAGTAGTACTCTTGGAGTAGGTGCTTTAGGTATCTATAATTTGTCAAAGGAACTGGTGTTGAAATTTGTCATAGTTGTTAATACGATTTCCAACAAGGTAATGTTACCAGTTTTCACTAATTTTCAAGATGATGTTAACGAGTTAAAGAGAGTTTTCGTCTTATGTTTGAAGGGTACATTTTTATTTAACGCCCCAATAGTTGGCTTTGTGGTATTGTTTTGTAACTATATTGTTCTGTTTTTTTATGGAAAGACTTTTTCTGAAGCAATTCCGATAGTTCAGATATTGTCAGTATGGTCGTTGTTTGTTGTGATAGGTCAACCTAATAGCTTATTAGCAATAGCGACCAAAAAAACAAATCTATCTTTTTGGTATACAATTGTTAGATTAGTTGTAATGTATCTTTTTCTCACCTTTTTGGGAAGGTTTTCGTTATTGGCATCTGCGATTACTGTTACGGTTGTGTATGTTATAATGTTTTTTGTTAGTTGGTTTATGTACGTTCGAAAATGTATTTCGTTATCTCTTATGGAATATATACGAATTTTTGAAAAATCGTTCGTTGTAATAGCATCGGTTGTGCTTTCTCTATTCGTTGTTCGAACTTCAATGGTTAGACTGAACTCCGATATTACGAATGTTATGATACTTTTTGCCTATATTTTGTTAATTATTTTATTCTTGTATTTTTCAGAGAAGGATACTATTCGCAAATTTTTAAGACGGTAATGATGTTTGAACTTACAAAATTTAACCCTTGGCTGGTAGGGTGCAACTTAATAATGATTCTTGTTGGCTATTTAATAGTCTTCCCTGCATTAAAATATCCGCATCGTTTGAGCAAAACTAGACGGCGTGGAGCATATTGCACAATTGTTGTTTTTTGTGTTTTTGCTTTTTGGGGAAGTGACTTTTTTCATGTATATGATAACTACAAAGAATTGATGTCGTCACGGTGGACATTGGAATCCGTGTATCATATAATCGCTCAAGAAATAGCACCTGATAATTATTTTCTATGGCGACTTGTTGTTTGGGGATTGCCAACGATCTTAATTGTAAAAACATTTAAGCGTGTTGAAATAAACCACGATTTGGCAGTCTGTTTTTTCCTTATGATATGGTTATTATGGTTCTCTTATGCCCGTGTTTCCTTAGCTATGGCCATGGTGTTTTTTGGCTTGGCCCTTGTCTCGAAGTCACCTAGTTCATTTTTCTCTCTTTTGTTCGGCTTGTCTTTTATTCTCTCTTCTTTGTTTTTCCATAAAAGCGCAGGTTTTATAGTTTGCATTGCATTTTTGGCCTTGTTAGTTCCCAATAAATGGAATAAAAAATGGATCCTGCTTTTATTATGCTTTCCATTGTTGGTGTATTGGGCTAGTACATATTTAAGTTCGTTTCTCATTGGTGATTTATCCTCTAGTAATGATGAAATAAACTCATATATAGAAAGAGGCCAGGATTACATGAATGATGACTCTTATATAGAAGGATTTGGTTATTTTCTAGGACAATTATTGGAGCGTGTACCTTATTATATGTTATGCTTGAGCTCGTTAAAAATACTTATTTATAAAACTTATTCGATACCCAATAAAAGTGTCGTAGTTTTTATGAAAGTATTGGTTCTATTAGTAACCGTGGCCTCCGTGTTTGCATTTGACATTTCGATAAACACACAGCTAATTTATGAGCGATTTATGCGATTTTCATTTATTCCCTCATGTGTTTTGTTAACCTATTTTTGGACTAATCGTATTTATCCTAAATGGCATAAATGGACATTTAATGTAGCATGGATCGGCTGCTTGTACCAAATTGTATATATGTTATATTGTTCAATACTGTATAAGGGGAACTGATGGTGTTGTTTTAACGATACAGTCAATTATATGTTGTAATACCTATTGGATGTTGAAAATTATTTATTATATGAAACTGTTATTAACTTCTTCTTCGTTCAAAGGTGGTGGAATTGCGTCATACGCAGTGGAACTTATCAACTCTTATGCTGAGCATTTTGAGATGAGCGTCCTTATTGGCGATGATTCATTGTATCCACTTGATAAATATGGTGTAAGGGTTTACCATTATGATATGGCTGATACCTCAGAAAAGAACGCACGGGAGGTATTAACGCTCGTGAACAACGAGATAAAGCCAGATGTGGTCATTAATAGTTGCTCTCGATTAATGGCTTTGCTCACACCTTTTCTTAATAATGAAATTAAGGTTATAAACGTGAGTCACTCCCTGCGTTATGATGAGGCTGATTATGCAGGTTTTAATAGTGAGTATGCTGATAAAGTAGTAGCATTGTCTGGTTATAACAAGGAGTACTTAGAGCAGACATTTGATTGTAGTGGCAAAGTTGAAGTTGTTTATAACTTTGTTCGAGAACTACCAAATCAGCTTCAATTACTACAAAACAAATTAAAGGTAAAGACCCCGGTAATTGTATTTACGGGAGGAGGTACAGCTGCAAAGTCTCCTGAAATAATATTTGGCATAGTATCCAAATTGCTGAAGACAGAGTTGAATTTCAAGTTTTATTGGATGGGTACAACAACACCACCATTTAAAAAAATACAGCCCTTTAAGGATATCAGAGATATATTGCCTAATGATCCTCGGTTGATTATAACGGGACGAATACCACGGGACAATGCGATACAAATATCGAATGAAGCTAATATTTTTCTAACCCCCTCGCGTAGAGAAGGGTGTCCGATGGCCTTGTTAGAAGCCATGCGAGTTGGAACAATAGCAATAACATCTGATTTTGACAATGGCTGCAAGGAAATAATAAAAGACGGGTATAATGGATATGTTATACCTCATAAAGACTTAAATGGTTTTGTTGAGCGCATAAAAGATATCATTTTGAATCATGACCAATATGCTGCATTATATAACAAATCCTATGAGACTTTTAAATCTGAATTGTCTTTTGATGTATGGAAGACGAAAATGGATACTATAATCAAGCATGGTGGCATCGTTCACAAGGAGAGAATGAATGCCTTCAATTCCGAATTGTACATGACAAGCAAAGGAAAGCTGGATGCAAGAAGCAGATATAATGTGCGTAAACTCTTAATATGTGAGTATTTGCCGTCTGCTATCCATTTTTGGAAATTTTTTCTTAAATATAAATTGATGAATAACAATGAGTCTGTTTCATAACGCAAGTGTTGATTATTTAAAGTATTTGGTACACAGAATTACTGTGGGAATCAGTCCAAAACTAGAGATCAATCGATATTTTAAAAAAATATTCGGTCATAAGGCTAATCTAAAAGATCCTCAGTCGCTAATAGAAAAAATCTATTGGATGCAATTGCACAGCGATACACGGCAGTGGACTTTATTCGCAGATAAATATCGTGTTCGTGAGTATATAGAATCTATGGGATTTGCGGCATATTTGCCAAAGCTTTATGGAGTTTGGAAGAACCCAAATGAGATAGATATGACTTTATTGCCTAATAGTTTTGTTCTGAAAGCTAACAATGGGTGTGCAACTGTTATCGTCATTAAAAACAAGGCTGTTTGTAATTGGGATAGTGTCAAACTGGAAATGAACAATTGGTTCAAGTATCCTTTTGGATATTCTGGTTACGAACCTCATTATTTACATATACCTCCCTGTATTATAGCAGAAGAGTTGTTGGTTCAAAACACAGAGTTGGCAGAATTGTCACCGAATTCAATGGTGGATTTTAAATTCTGGTGCTTTAATGGTCATGTTGAATGCTGTTTAGTCACCTATGGTAGAGAAAAAGGATCTTTGTTTATAGATTTATATGATTCAAAATGGAAGAGGATTATTTCCAATATAAAAGACTATGGAGTAGAAAAGATTAATCCTACTGTGACAGTCCCTCAGCCTAAATGCCTCGATAAAATGCTAGAAATAGCATCAACTCTCTCAAAAGGACAGCCTGAAATGAGAGTTGATATGTATCTTGTTGACGACAAACCTGTTATAGGAGAGCTTACCATGTCTTCTGGATATGGTTATTTCACAGAAAAGTATTATAACTATTTGGGAGGTTTTGTAGATGTCTCCTTGTTACCTCAAAAGCAATGAAACTTTGTATAATATATAATTTTGCGCAGCACTACCGCACAAATATCTTTACCCTGATTGATAAAACATTTAATTGTGGATGGGTGTTTGGCGATGCGATGAGTGATGTGAAGAAAATGGATTATGCGCTCCTCAAAGGATGCGTGACGGAGACTCATACTAGGCGTCTCTTTGGTGGTTGGTATTGGCAACCCAAGATCATAGCTCAGTTGTTCAAGGATTATGACCACTATATCCTTCTTGGTGAGACCCGTGCTTTGAGCACATGGGCGTTTTGTGTACTTGCGCAGCTTTTCAAACCAAAAAAGAAAGTATATTTTTGGTCTCATGCCTGGTATGGAAAGGAAACGAGAATTGAGGAGCTGATAAAAAAGGTCTTATTTCATTTGCCAAATGGTGGGGTGTTCTGCTATGGCAACTATGCGAGGGAGTTAATGATAAAGAAAGGGTTTGATCCTGACAAGCTATATACGATTCATAACTCGTTGGCTTATGACAAGCAAATAGAAGTAAGGAAACAATTGCAGGAAACGTCTGTTTACCAAGAGCATTTTGGTAATGAAAATAAGAATCTTTTCTTTGTTGGCCGACTTACCTCTGTGAAAAAGCTGGATCAGATATTGAAAGCTATGGTTGTGTGTCGCGATAAGGGACGGAACTATAATTTGACGTTTATAGGTGGTGGCGAGAAGGCTGAAGAGCTGAAAAGGTTGACACGTATCCTTGGCCTTGAAAAGCAAGTTTGGTTTTATGGACCTTGTTATGATGAAACTGAGTTGAGTTCGCTCATATACAATGCTGATCTCTGCGTGGCACCTGGTAATATTGGACTTACTGCCATGCACGCTATGGTGTTTGGTACTCCATGTATCACCCATAATGACTTTCCTTACCAGATGCCAGAGTTTGAGGCGATTAAAGAGGGTGTTACGGGTTCGTATTTTGAACGGGACAACGTGAACGACCTTGCAGGACAAATTGACAGATGGTTTGATGACAACGGGCTAAAACGCGATGAGGTCCGTCGTGCGTGTATGAAGGAAATAGACGACGAATGGAATCCATATTTCCAAATTGAAGTTTTAAAGAAGAATTTGAAGTGATATGTTTCCAATAGCACATTATATAAAGGGGATGGTGAAAAACCTCTTTAATCCCCGAGTCTCGAATTTTTCCTTTGTCTCTGCAAACAATCGGATAGATCCAACAGTGGTCGTGTATCGAATGGCTAAGATCAAAGGGGCATCTATAGGGCGATATTCATACATCGGTAATGATACCGATGTGGAATGTGCTGATATAGGGCAGTTTTGTAGTATTTCTGATCATTGCCGTATAGGTATGGGAGGTCATACTTTAAATCATCTTTCTACATGTCCGTTGTTTACTCAAAAAGTAAATGGATGTCAAGCACAATGGGTAGTGCAGGACGTGTGTCCAGCTGAAGCAAATCGTGCTCTCATAGGCAACGATGTTTGGGTTGGCTCTCACGTACTAATAAATGGTGGAGTTACAGTTGGTCATGGAGCCGTTATTGGTGCGGGTGCTGTGGTTGTCAAGGATGTTCCTCCGTACGCTATAGTTGGTGGTGTTCCTGCCAAGGTGATACGCTACCGTTTCTCGCCCGAAATTATTCAACGGCTCTTGGAATTGGAATGGTGGAATATGGATGAGAAGATGTTGAAGGAAAATATCTGTTTCTTTCAGAGGGACAACATTAGTTTGGACGAAGTAAACGCATTCGTTTCAAATGTTGTTACTAAATCAAGCGTGAGGTGATACTGGTGATTGATAATTTTTGCTAAGTAATGGAGTTATAGTGAAGTCTTTTCGATCGAAATGTTATTATTGATCGTTAACTCTGTTTGAAGATAACTATGGAAATGATGATTCGTACTGTGATATTTTTCTTGCTGTATTTGAAATGCCGCATTATATATCGCAAGCAGGTATATTTTAGGGGCTTCAGCGTGGTGTGTGCTATGAAAGGGTCTAATATCCTTTTTAACAACGCTGGGGGGGTAAAATCAACATTTTCTCCCATCCATTCAGCAATATGTTTGGATTGTCGCAACGATGTATTATTGTGGCAAAAAACGGTGGAAAGATCATTATCTACGAAGGGGTTGGGATGAGTGGGTGTACCATCTACTCAATGGAAAGCATTACGATCGGACGCAATACTGATATTGGTTCGGGATGTAAAATCATAGACAACGATTTCCACCCCTTACCCTATAGTGAGCGTTACCCTGTGGAACGGCTTGATCTTCTGAAAAAGCGCCCCGTCGTGATAGGGGAGGGCTGCTTCCTTGGAGCCAACTCCATCATATTAAAAGGTACGACATTGGGAAAGAATGTCGTGGTTGGTGCTGGAAGTGTTGTGAGTGGCACGTTCCCCGACAATGTGATCATTGGGGGGAATCCTGCGAGAATAATAAAAGATAATAGAGAGTGAGGCTGTGGCGGGTCATGTTCGTACCGTAACTATTCAGCAATAGTGTAGGCATGCAGCATCCT